>Ga0206811_1011_pt1 | contig 64209 bp, 71 predicted proteins | sample Alteio_BWOrgCont_53_FD_152886 | JGI IMG/M metagenome (GOLD analysis project Ga0206811, IMG submission 152886) | Enriched cells from forest soil in Barre Woods Harvard Forest LTER site, Petersham, Massachusetts, United States -... | ecosystem: Environmental > Terrestrial > Soil > Temperate forest >... | reverse complement strand
TACGATCATTGCTAGCCAAGCGATCATCAGCGGCGCTTTTTCAATGACACGCCAAGCTATGCTGCTTGGTTGGTTCCCGCACATGCGTATCACCCAGACATCTTCAGCTGGTTATGGCCAAATTTATGTTGGTACTGTTAACTGGATGCTGATGTTCGCCACCATAGGCATTACAATCGCCTTTGGCAGCTCCGACAGCCTCGCCGCAGCTTACGGTGTTGCCGTTTCATTCACCATGCTGCTGACAACTTGCCTTTTGTTTGTGGCGATGCGTGAGGTATGGGGATGGAAGTTGCTGCCAAGTTTATTGGTTGCTGGTGCATTCTTTACGATAGATTTAGCATTTTTTTCGGCAAATCTACTGAAAATATTTGAGGGTGGCTGGGTACCCATTGCTCTGGCCGCGCTGGTCTATGTCATTATGGCCGTGTGGCACCGGGGCGTGCTTGCTGTATCGCAACAGCTCACATCTCAAGTCGAGCCGGTTGATTCTTTTATGCAGTGGGTTGCGGCCAGTAAGACACCACGGGTTCCCGGCACAGCCGTATTTTTTAACGCGTACGACGACACAAAGAATACCTATAACGAAAAACCACAAACTCATGACCGGGCCGAATACCCAGCCGATGCGTGCTGTTCCTTGAGACTGCGAAAAAAACAGGCACAACAAAATGACGACGGAGATAGGAAGAATGTCATGCGTTAAAGAAGGTGTTGCGATTTGCAAACCTTCGACAGCCGAAAGAACGGAGATAGCCGGCGTTATGGCGCCATCACCGTAAATAAGAGCTGCACCAAACAGACCAATGGCAATAATGGTTGGGCGGTTGCTTTTTTTTACGCCGAGAAGGGACATCAAGGCTAAAATCCCACCTTCGCCGTCATTATCAACACGCATAACGAAAGTTACGTACTTTATCGATACCGTGATAAGTAAGGCCCAAATAATTAGAGATAAAAGTCCAAGCATAGCCTCAGCTGATGGCGCCCCGCCTGAAAGACTGATAACAGTTTTAAATGTGTAGAGTGGGCTTGTGCCAATATCTCCAAACACAATACCAAGTGCCGCAAGCACAAGGCTGGGCGAGAGTTTTAGCGGTGTATGCGTACTCAATGGCTCACGCTTACGCTCTTCTCGATCCGCATTACTTGCGGATATGTGTTGCTGATGACTTCTAAGGAATATGGCCAACTACATAGCTAGTAACGACTAATCGTTGGGAGATCAATCTAAGAGTGTGATGGCCTGTAATGTGACAACCCAGGGGGCATTCCCACGTGGGGGCTTGGATTGCTTTGCCTAATAGGTGCTTAGGCAATTGAGAGAGACAACTGGCCGCCCATTGGGATCGCAGCTGGGATTTGGTGTATTGCTGGGCGTTTGCCCAGGTGCACATGTACCGGCAATAAAAGCAAGGGCAGCATATTTGCCTGTAACGCCCTGACACATCCATTGTTCACAAGTCACGCTGTAAACTTTATTATGATAATCTTGCTGTAATGAGGGCAAATCCACTGGGGTAGCGATCTGGTCGCCTGTTACAGGACTGGTGTAAGTACCGGAATAACTCGGAACGGACGTGTCTGAAGGTAACTGTGTTGCCGACAAGTTCGAGCCATTACCGTCACTGGAACCACCAGGATAGAACACGCAAGCATCGGCATAAGGGGCACACGTTGCTACACCTTGGGCAGCAACACATGTGGCGTAGTAAGCCGCCATCGCTTGATTCCAACCCATGAGTGTCGCACCACCGTAAGCTACTCCTCCAGAATCGACGCCAAGAGTTGCAGCATTTCTAACATAGAGTGGGGACGCGCCGGGTGGCGTTTGATTAATGCAATTCAAATGCCCGCTGGCATCATAACCCAAGATCTGATTAGCGGCACAAGTGGGAACAGGCGCAGGTGTCACCGGCATTGTTGTGCAGCTGAAGGTTGTCGGACTTGTTTTTGTAAGTATACAACCTGTCGGTTGGCCTACAATATTGTTGAGTGTCGTTGCACTGTCTTGATCCAATTTGACGCCATTAATCGTAACAGTAGTGCCGCCCACATCGCCTGTTGATGTTTCGATATTCCCTGACGTCGTTTGGATAAAACCAGACTTCGTCGTAAAATTACCGGCAGTCGTGCTTACATCACCCGTGCCATCGATACTAAAATTAGTACCATTAATATCTATGCCGCTGGCAGCAGTGCCCTGAATTTTGAATTGACCATTGACGCCGTCTAATTGCACAACACCTGATCCTGCGACTGAAGTGTAGTCGAAATTAAAACCAAGTGGACCAATCGAGCTATAGGTATTAGAACCAAAAAACGTAATGCCGGTAGGAATAAAACTTGTCCAGCTTGCTGGATTAACGACGTTGGCTGGCGCCGTGAAACCCACATCGCTAGCAATAAGGCTTTTTGAGTTTATTGAACCGGATTCTGGATTGACCAAAAGTCCACTGACGCAATTCAGCGCATTTTGACCATCCCAGGCCAAGACTTGAGCATCACCCGAACCAATGGTTGGACAAATCGATGTTGTCGTTGCCCCAAGAGCCCCTGATAACTGCAACGGCGGCAGCATTTGTATATTGTTGGGTGTGGTACTTGCGGCATGCGCAGGAGCGGATGCCAGTATCACGCTTACAGCGATGACGGATGCAAACCGCATATAGTCATAAAAGCTCATGGTCACCACTCCGCACGATGTGCGTGCTAAATTGTTACCAGAAATAAATTAATACCGTACTACTAATTTACTCACTCTTAAATTCTTGGCTTATTTCAATTCATTCATGGAAGAAGTTGTTTGGTTAGATTTTGATACAAATTTTAATGATTCTATGGGCTACGAACATTTAAATAAGATCAACCCATAACCCACTCATATTGTTGGCTGTCCCTAAAAAATAATTTTGTATCAAACGTGACTTGGGGTAGTAGACACGAAAGTATGCTTAAAAAATCGATAATAAAATATTGTCCTAATTTTACATCCACCAATTGGCTTTCCCAGAGTTCATCCAATTCATAAAAAAAACATTTAGTTATGTGATGATGTAAAAAATGTAATTTTTAAATAGGCGATATTCACTGGGGCATACATCATGAAATTTAATAATATTACATTTCTTTTTCTCTCTTTATGCATTTTTGCATACGCTTTTTCGGCCACAGCTTCACCGAATAACCAATCTTCAGTTACTTCAACACCGGGTCCTAATCAGGTAACAGTTGGACCTCTGGTCCCACCGGCAAACGGCCCCGTCGCGCCGTTCAGCATCGACCCCCGATTTCCGGGGGCTGATAAATATAAACTTGTGTTTAGCCCGGGAATAGGAAATGCGCCGGGCATATCACCTCGACTACTTAGTATTACCCCTTTTGATGCAAACAGCAGAGTCGTTCTCACGACCTTTCCGTTTGAAAAAGACCATGTGAATTATCTCGACTGTCCAGCAGGTTTAATAAATATGTACTGTACAAGCTGGCTCACCCCTTCGGAATCGGGTACATGTCCAACTAGAGCTGGTGTTATTGATCCAGTTACGCATCTGAGTGCTTGCGAACAGGCCGGGTGTGATATCGGGAGCGCCGGGAATGATACTGGATATTATACGTATGCCCAATGCAAACCTATATAGCCTCATTCAAATAAGATAAGCATTGTACATTCACTCGTTGAAAAGATCTATAAACGCGCAGTTATTGGTGATGGAAGGCAGTTTTATATTAAGTTCCATCTCAAAGGCATGTCTGGACGGCCCACAGATATCTTCGGCGTAGAGCATCGTAGTTTTGCAGCTTTTGCTCAACACGCAAACAAGCAAACAATAAGACCGGAAATTTAATCCTTCACAAGATTTCTTGTCACGGTCACAATTGAGGGATGGTTTTTGTCAAAACACTGTCGAGATAGTTGGCCCATTCCTGCATCATCTTCTTACGCTCAAGTAGGTCAACATCTGGACCTGATCTGTGAAGTAATTGGTTAAGCAACCAACCCTGAGCGAAGCCATTTGAGGGGTTTCCTAGAATGGGCATCATTTCCAATCGGTTAACCTAGTTTAAGGCACGTAACTAAAGAATTTCTTGCCAAAAAGGTAATAACTTTTATATCAAGCACGACAGCATTCAATCCACCAGCATTAATGGTGAAGTAAAATGAGTGCTGCACTTTTAACAGACTTAGAACAACAAGGTTGGCACCGGGGGTTCAAATTAACACTTTACTCTTAAAAGCGTTGCCTGGGGTAGATTGTAGCGATAGAGTGTTGCGCATTATTTCATAATTATAATTATATGGAGAAGGTTGTGCCGTTTGATCTTATAAACAACGTAAATGCTGATGGATCTTGGGACGAAGCGGCATTAACCGAAGAAATTTTAAGGGTAAAACCTCAAAGTGGTGATCCACTTGCTGCTTTTAAGGCCGCCGGCGTACCTGCGGCACCGATGTCCACATTATGGGGGCGTGCGCATGAAGGCAGATTGCAAGAGACTGGCCTCAAATTCATCCATCCCGACGGATCAGTTGATGAATATTCGTTCGGACGGATGCGGCAGATTGTCGCGGAAATGTGTGAGGAGATACGTCGCAGAGGATTAAATCCTGGCGACACATTAATTTCTGCTACGCCTTTTTCCCCTCTTACGGCTTTCTTGCATATCGCAAGCTGGTTTACAGGCACCAACCATGCTCCCGTTCGTTCTATCAGAAAATCGCCAACCCCGGGTGATATGGCGGCGGTAAAGACTGATATCAAAAATCGACTCGATTTGCTAGGAAATGGTGGCAATTCAGCTAATAAACTCCTAGTCGCAACAAGTGATTATAGAATTCCCGAAGTCATAAGAGAGCTTTTCAACAATTTTATTGAAGCCGGAGATCCACAACCGCGCCATTTTTTTGAGGCTGCTGCAGACGAGGTAGGTCTTCCACCAGCTGCGCGTGTTCCTCCCCTCGGTTATGTCGTAACGATTGCCACAACAGGAACTTCAGGAGGGGCTAAATTCGTACGTAACAGGCAATATCAATACGCCTCAAATGCTGCTGCCATGGCTGCACATATGGAGCTTGGACCCAAGAGCAAATTCCTTGGTGTTCTGGATTTGGCGCACGCCAATGGCATTATGCGTTTTCTGGCATGCTGTGGCCTTACGGGCGCACAGATGGTTATGACGCCAAGATTTGATCCTAAGGCCTATCTTAAAATAATACTGGAAAATGATACCACTCATCACGCGCTCGTACCTTTTCAATATACACAGCTTATTCAATATGTTGAGAAAGAAATGGACGGCTGGCAGCGTGCTGGTTTGAAGTCTGTACTGCAGGCACGCGATGCACGGTTCTTTTCAAGTGCAGACAAGCTACCGCTTGCTACGCGAACAAAGTTTTTCGAAGTGTTCGGCATTCCGCTTCAGGAAGCCTACGGGTCGTCAGAAGGTATGGTCTATATAACAGGCCAATCTGTGGAAGAAGTGCGCCACAATTCTACCTTGCGCTCAATTGGCGAAGTTCTTCCTGGACAATGTATCAAATTAATGAAGGCGGAAGATCCTGGGGTACGTTTTAGCCCCGATTACGTCGGTGAAGAAATTGCTGGGACTGGTCAACAAGGCGTCATCCATGTCCAAGTTATGGAGGGCGACTGTTATGCGCACACCGATGATCATGAAGATTACTACAATGATGCTGAAGGAAGGCGCTGGTGGATCAGCCACGATCTCGCTCATCGAGAAGAAGTTAGAGTTGGAGACGTAATAAAACTGGTCTTAGTTCATGATGGACGCGACAACACAGTGTGGAATGAAAAAGGTGTTAAGTGCAGTTCCAGCGACATAACAGGTCCATTGGATAACGTTGGTTTTCAGTCTTGGGCCTTTGGTGTTCCGATGAAAAGATTGGCTGAACTTGGCTTGGTTATGGAAAATGTAGCTCATGACCCGAGAGGCCACGAACATATGCCCATTGCCGTGGTGCAAGTACCTCAGGGCATGACTGATGACGAAGCGCAGAGAAAATTCATCGAAGTTTGCCACAATATGCCAAATGAACCTTTCAGACCAAGGGCAGTGTTTTTTGTCAGGGGTGCATTACAGGTACCTGGAACTCAACCTGGAGCAGTTGCCAAGGCAGCGGATATTCACGCGCTGCGGGAATTTTTAAGTAGAGGTTGGATAACAGTTACTCCGTTTGATCCCGCTATACCTCCCGAACGACGCGAAAGGATGTTTGTAGTCGATTACAAACGTGAAGGAAATGACCATGTCGTATCCCTTCATGGCGGAGGTGGACATACAGATGCAGAAGTTATTCTTCAACGTCCGATTAATGAATATTTTGAATGGCGTCAGGCGGCCAACGACGGATCAGCTTTAGGTCGTGAGGTTGTTCTGGGGCAAAGATTAGGAGTTAGTAGCGCACTACCGGCCGTTGCAGCCTAGTTATTAACGGAAAAATCCTTCTGAGCCCTCAACCCGGGGTATAGGCGGCGGCAAGCGCCGAACGGCGTTCGATAATTTCTTGCAAAAGAGATTTTCCGCGTAATTGCTGGAATTGCCGTTCGATATACGCGAGACCGGTGTCACCAAACGCAGCATGAGCGGCTCGTTTCAAATCATCCGTAAAATTTTCTCTTACTGTTGTTCGAGCTTCGCCTTGGATGATTATCGATCTGCCGCTTCTGTTGCCGGCTACGGCATTAAAAAAAGCGCCGGCATCACGGCTTGAATCTATTTCAATGGAAGAGAGAACACGACTTATTTCCTCCCTCGCGTCCGGTATTTTTAAATAATCCTCAGGTGTCCGACCATAAATATCTCTAATATTTTGTACATCCGCATTCATGTAAAAAGGGATGGCCCGCTCAAGACCAAGAATGAAACAATAATGCGCTGCAGTGCGTCCTTCGTTGTCTTGCGCAGTAAGCGACAGTTGGCCTGGGTAAAGCCGAGCGAGTTGTATTAGTATAGACTCAGCCCCCAATTTGGCGGCAAGGATGGGGATGGTTTTTCTTTCGCCGTCCGTGATTGAGAGATCCAGTTTACCGCGCGTGACCTCCAGATAGGTGGAAGCTGTATCAAAATGTTCGTAAGCAAGAATCAAATGAAGGGCTGTGCCAAGGACAGCGTATTTTGGATTGCGAGGAACACTGTTAAAATCTATTCTGAATTCGCAAAGAACCGGCAATATTTCGTCGACGAATTCTTCGCACGTGCAAAGGGCGTGAGCCAGAGTGTAGCCATTATCTTCGGCCTTAACGCCCGGCGGCAGTAGAGTGAGGCTAAGCTTTATTCGTTCGGCCTTATTCCCCATTCTTCGATTGGACAGCGTTATGAAAGGATTGGCGCCGGCGAGAATAAGCTGGTTCGAGACTAAATAAACCGCTTCTTGATCTATAGGGTTACCCTCCACAAGATGAAATTTTTCACGATTCTTTTGCATCTCGGCAAAGCGATGCACACGCATAAAAAGTGCCGTGGCAATCCGTTGCGGTACAGGCTCTGTACGTTGAGAAAGTAAACTGGTAAGTTTTTCACACTCAAGTTCGCATGCGCAGCGAATAAGATCGGCATAAGGCGCCAATTCCGCAGGAGAAAACTCGTCGTAAAAATAGGGACGAGCGTTAAAACGCGAAGGTGGAAATTTAAGCATAATTTAATAATGTAAGTTTCAATCCAAAGAAATCATATAAGTGCGTTTTAATTCAATACTGCTTTTTATAAGACTGCAATGATGCGCTTCCTTTTAAACTCGTCAAAATATATAACGCATATCTCTGAAACTAATAAGCAATAGGTCTCATTTGTTTCTCCATGGCCTTCAGAATTTATGGTTAACAAAAAGGTGCCATTGTTCGTCATTAGCGTCATGCATCTAGAGAAAAATCATTATACTCATCGTCTTGGGAGTAAGCATTACCATAAGGTAATGGTACGAGTGGTGCCGTTGGAGGGATTTGAACCCCCGACCTTGGCTTTACGAAAGCCCTGCTCTACCGCTGAGCTACAACGGCGGTATCTCCTGGATGCTTTAAAGGTTCAATCTTGTCCCGTCAACTAATGGACGGCACCATCATAGACCCAGTGTGAAACGATCTGTTCGGCTTCTGACGTTGCAACATTTGGATGATACCAGTGAAAAACAGAGAGAGCCGCGTCAAGGGCGAATAAGTCTGGCACGTCCTGGCTTTGCATTTCCTTATAGGCGCGTTTGACAGCGTCTTGACAGCAATCGCCAATGCAAATGGCTGTTGTTTGTTTTTTGTGCTGTGGCATATATTTTTTAGACATTATTCTTTTTTACGATTTGATGGCGTGCCACGCTTCACGCCATAAAGTTCTAACCGGTGACCGATCAAATCATAGCCTAACTCCCTGGCAATTTTTTCTTTTAATTGTTCAAGCTCTTCATTTTTGAATTCGATAACTTCGCCGGAGTTAAGATCTATTAAATGATGATGGTGTTCTTCACGGCTTTCCTCGTAACGTGCCCGGCCATCGCCGAAATCCAAGCGTTCGATGACATTGGCTTCCTCAAACAGCCGCATGGTGCGGTAAACCGTGGCAATGCTGATTTTGGGATCAAGTTCGCTGGCACGGCGGTATACTTCCTCGACATCCGGATGGTCATGCGCGTCCGACAGCACGCGGCTAATAACGCGGCGCTGCTCGGTCATCTTCAAACCACGCTCGGCGCATACTTTCTCAAGCCGTGATGCCATAAATCCTCAAATGCTCTTGTTTCTTGCCATCTCTATCACAAAATGTTAACCGACACAAAACAGGGAGCCCCTTATGCCTTATGTCGTTACTGAAGCCTGCATTCGCTGCAAATACACCGACTGCGTCGAAGTATGTCCGGTTGATTGTTTTTATGAAGGCGAGAACATGCTTGTCATCAATCCCGATGAATGCATCGATTGCGGTGTGTGCGAACCGGAATGCCCGGCGGAGGCAATTATTCCTGATAACAATCCTGAAGCGGCTAAATGGCTGGAGCTTAACCGAGAATATGGCACCAAATGGCCTAACATCACCCGCAAGAAAGACGCCCCACCAGATGCCGATGAATGGAAAGGCAAAAGTGGGAAGTTTGCGGAGAACTTCAGTGACAAGCCTGGCAAGTAATTCTGCTTCGCAGGTGCGGTAAGTGGAGGCTTGACGCCACATCGATTCTGATAAAGTTGGTCATTTATTAATATTTATTAACTATTTATATTAATTGCATAAACATCTATCTCATTGATATACAAATGTAATTCAAAATATATAATGAAAGTTTTGCCATAATACCTAACAAATGGTATATAGTTCCCTATGTCGGGCAGTCATTCCGGCGGATATGGCAGAGACCTGGACTACCATCCAGCTTCATCAGCTAGTTAATTGTGCGACGCTTATGCTCAGATAGGCTCGAGTGTGGGTTTTGTGCATCTAGGAAGAGATGAAAGAGGACGAAGGTAGCCACCAGGACTTGTGAGCCCATATTTTGTCATAGTTTGCTGTTACGACCAACAAGAGCGCAGGAGATCAGCAGTCATGGCCGAGAAGTTGGAATTCAAAAAAGGTGATTTTGTCGTATATCCCGCGCATGGCGTGGGACGTGTTGAGGGTGTGGACACATACTCTGTCGCCGGTCAGGACGTGATGCTGTACTCGATCGCCTTTGAACAAGATCGAATGCGCCTTAAGGTTCCGGTTAGTAAAGCCAAGACGTCCGGTTTGCGTCGTCTTTCTTCGCGCGATCGTATCAAGGAAGCTCTGTCAACGCTGCAAGGTCGCTCGAAAGTTCGCCGCGTGATGTGGAGTCGCCGTGCACAAGAATACGAATCAAAAATTAATTCAGGCGATCCAGTATCAATTGCAGAGGTCGTGCGTGACCTTCATCGCGGTACAGATCAACCCGAACAATCATACAGCGAGCGCCAGATTTATCAGGCGGCGCTTGAGCGCTTAGCACGCGAGCTTGCTGCTGTTGAGAAGATTGATCAGCTGAAAGCGACGCAGAAGTTGGAAACCGTATTGCTTCGTGAACGCGAGAAGAGGGCTGCTTAAAGTCCCGGCTAAATATTTTCTTTGACTGTCTATAGCCTTTTAGGGCGGGATTTTATCCCGCCCTATTTTTTTATTCATACACTTAGATGCTTATTAAGCAGCGGCTTTTTTCTCGCTAACGGCCTTAAGCATAGCCTCGGCACTGGATACATCGAAGGCGCCTGGCTTTTCGATCGCCAAAGACTTAATCACGCCATTCTCAGCATAAAGTGCAAAACGCTGGCAGCGAGAGCCAAGACCATAGCCTGTGCCATCCATTTCGAGCCCGAGAGCCTTTGTGAAGGTGCCATTGCCGTCGGCGAGCATTGTGATGCCTTTGGCTTTTTGGCCATCTGCCCAAGCTGACATGACGAAAGCATCATTGACGGATAGGCAGGCGACATCAATGCCTTGGGCTTTAAACTGGCTTAAGTTTTGTACATAGCCCGGCAAATGTTTGGCTGAACAAGTCGGTGTAAAGGCACCAGGTACGGCAAACATGACGACTTTCTTGCCTTCAAAGACGCTAGCTGTGGATAGATCTTGCATTCCATCGCTGGTCAACTGTTTAAGATTAGTGGCTGGGATCTTATCACCAACTTTGATGGTCATGGCCGATCTCCTGTTTTGTTGAATTAACCCTGGGGGCAGGGGGACATTACGGCTTTATCGCTTGAACAGCAAGTTATGCTCAGTGTTTTGCTGGTTTAGCTGCCTTATCGAGTGCCTCAAGCACGGCATGATGTGTTAATAGTTCAGGCAACACAATACCTTGCGGTGCACCGGGACCAAACACAGCATTAAATGGTATGCCGTAACGACGGTATTTTTGCAGAAAAGCGGCAATGGTGGGATTTGGATTTGTCCAATCGGCCTGCATCGCAACGATATCGGTATGAAACAGCCGCTGCTTTACATCGTCTTGAGACAGAATAAATCTTTTATTTGCTTTGCATGTCAAGCACCAGTCAGCCGTAACGTCGACAAAAACCGTTTTGCCATCCATGACATCCTGAGAAATTGCGGTTTCATCAAAAGCCTGCCAACTCGTATCAACTTCAGCTGGCGCCTCTGGCGCATATGGCTCAAGTATGGTGAGGCAGAAAGCCGATAGTATAAAAACGCCAATAGCGTAATTTAAAAAACGTCGCTGCGGATTTATTTTTTGCAAGCCGAGTAGGCCTATAACCCCCGTCATGCATAGAGCTATGACGATGGCGACGCGAGGCGATAACTGGGCAGCCAGAACCCAAATAAGCCACGCCGCCGTTAAGGCCAGCGCCCAACCAAGCAGGTGGCGCAAGATAACCATCCATCTTCCAGGTTTTGGCAGTGCCGTTGCCATGCCGGGCCACAGGGCAATAGCGAGATAGGGTAAAATCATGCCAAATCCAAGCGCGCAAAAAATGATTAATATGTTGCGTGGCCCTGAAGCCAGCGCAAAGCCAACGGCTGTGCCAAGAAATGGCGCCGTGCATGGCGTGGCCAAGAGAGTTGCAAAGGCGCCGGTGGCGAAATCGCCGGCTAACTTTGGGTGGTAGGCCGTATCGCTTAGCGTGTCTGCAAGAAGTTGAGGCAACTTGATTTCAAACAAACCCAACAAGTTTGCGGCGAAGAAGGTAAGTAATATGACCAGGCACAAAAGGAAAATGGGTTGTTGAAACTGCACGCCCCAGCCGATCGTAAGTCCTGTTTCTTTCATGACGATCGTTACGCCAGCTAAAACCAAAAAGGAGAACAGGATGCCGGCGGCGGTTGTCAAAAAGCTATGGCGCACCGTTTTAGCCTCGCCACCGCCGTGGCTGGCTACGCTTAATATTTTAAGCGATAAAACAGGTAGTACGCAGGGCATAAGATTGAGAATAAAGCCGCCGATAATGGCAAATAAAATGACGATACCAAGGGGCAATGTAGGTAGCGAAGGCAAAGGAGGCGGCAGTACTTTTGAAGGTGGCGGGACAATTTCTTTCTGTTCGGCGGCATGATCGCCGTCAGTTATGGTAATGGTCAGCGGTAAGTTGATCAAACCATTACCTTCCAATACCTGCTGGCCCGCTAGTTTGACGTTAAATTCGGCGTTATGTTTATCCGCCCCCAAGCTCATAACCGGAGGATAAAAGGCGATATTTTTTTCGGTTTCGATGAAGATATCAGGCGCCGTAAACTCATCCTTCGACGTGACATCGATAGTCAAACTTTGAGCATCACTGGACAGCGTTATATTTTTAACATGCATACCGGCGGTATCGTCATCAATGGGCACTAGATTTCTATATTTGCGTATCAGTGACGCTTCAGCGCTTTCCACAGCAGGCCCCTTGGGTATGACGAGTTTCAGGACAAAGTGTTTAGGAACACAAATATCGCTGCACACCAGAATGTCGGCCGTTATATCGAGCGATAAAGGTTTGCCAGGCATGCGTAGCTGGGCATAAATCGGAAGCAAGACATGCTCATTGTAGCCAATGGTTTCGATGCCAAAAGTCATCGAGCGCTTGGGCGCTGGATATAAAATTGTTGCCGTTTGTAAATTACCAGTATCATTGAGGCTGTTTTTCCAGTCGAATTGTGGCGGTAGTCCGGCTTCGCCTGGTGATCGCCAGTAGGTGTGCCAATCCGGCGCCAGTTGAATTTCAAGACCAAGCAGAATGGCTTTCTCATCGCCGACGCCATCGACGCCCGAGACAATGCGCATGGCGGCCGTGCCATCCTGTTCCCAACTGCTGCTTAAAGCGCGAGCGTTAGAGGGTACGGCAACAGTCAGTAATAAAATTATTATAAAGACGAGGCGAGACAGCTTCATTTGATGATTAATTCAACCCTTCCGATTCCGGCCATGATGCAATAAACTGACCCTATGAAGAAAGGTAAAAGTCGACCCGAAAGGCTAAAGTCATGAAAGGCTCAGGTTATGGAGTCGGATAAAATGTATAATGCCGGATTTTTTATAGATTCGGGCCGGCTTACAGGCCAACTTTTAGTCGCCATGCCGACGATGCCCGATTTGCGCTTTGCAAGGTCGGTTGTTTATATTTGTTCTCACGGCGATGGTGGTTCCATGGGTTTGGTCGTCAATCGGCTTTATGGCGAGATCAGTTTTCAGGCGCTTTTGCACCAACTCAATCTTAAACTTGCCGCAGAGACCCCTGAAGTGCCAGTGCATTTTGGCGGCCCCGTCGAAGTTGGACGTGGCTTCGTCCTGCATTCGACCGACTATTTACGCGAAGGCACCATGCGAATCGACGACAATGTTGCTCTCAGCGCTACTGTAGAGATTCTTGAAGCCATATCTCAAGGTCAAGGTCCGGAGCGCCTTCTTATGGCGCTAGGCTACACAGGCTGGGGTGCCGGGCAGCTCGATGCAGAAGTTCAGGCGAACGGTTGGCTTACGGCACCAGCTGATGAGGATATTTTGTTTGGCAGTGACATCGAAACGAAGTACGACCGGGCGCTGGCTAAAATTGGTATAACATCGGCTATGCTGTCGGGCGAAGTTGGGCACGCCTAATAAAATCTCAGGTAAATTTATTTTTTTGTCTACGTACTTCGTAAAGGGAAACGGCAGCCGCATTCGATACATTGAGGCTACCAATTGGCCCTCCCGTCGGTAGGTGAGCAAGTTCATCGCATTTCTGTCGTGTCAAATGGCGTAGCCCTTCGCCTTCTGCGCCGAGGACAAGGACTGTACGGCCAGATAAATCAAGGGCACTTAGATCTTGTTTCGCTTCTTCAGCCAAGCCAACGCACCAATAGCCAGCTTCCTGTAAATCATCGATAGCGCGCGCCAAATTGACGACATGGATCTGAGGGACGTATTCGATGGCGCCTGAGGCAGATTTTGCCAATACACCTGTCGTGCTGGGAGCGTTACGTTCGGTCATGATAACAGCACCAGCACCCAAGGCAGCAGCCGAGCGAAGTATAGCACCCACATTGTGAGGGTCGGTCACCTGATCAAGCATAATGAGTAGATCGGGTGGCGTATCAGCATCTATAACTTCGTGTAACTGCGGCTCGGGCAGGGGCAATGTTTCGAGGACAATGCCTTGATGAACGCTACCAGAGGGAAGTAAGCGATCAAGTTCATAACGCTCAACGCGTTTAGGGGAAGGACGTGCAAGACCAATTTCTGTTGATTCTAATAAAGTTTTTTCGAAGATAGCTTCGCCGGCTTCGGTAAGCCATAATTGCAAACAGCGGCGTTGCGTATTGAGCCATGCTGCACGAACGGCATGGAGGCCCCAAATCAGAGCCGTATCTTTTTGGCGAACGAGTGTGGGACCCTCGGGTTTAGATTTACGATTTCTATCTTCACGAGTTCTGTCTTCGCGCGTTTTATCTTCACGAGACGGACGCGAAGCTGCGCGAAAATTCTTTTTTGAGGTTGGCTTTTCAGCCTTGTCTTGGAACTTTCCGGGCGGTCGTTTATGGCGATAGCTCTGTTTCATACCGTTATAAAACGCGTGCGATTGACAAGCGCAAGCAAATTCCGTACTGCCAGCGTTTCCTATCTGTTTGAACGCCTGTGGAAGGGTGGCCGAGTGGTTAATGGCAGCAGACTGTAAATCTGCCCGCGCGAGCGTACGAAGGTTCGAATCCTTCCCCTTCCACCATTGATTTTTCTATTTCGTTTTCAATGAGATATCAGCTGTTTTTCCGTAAGGCCTTCGGCTAACATCCTATCTCGAACCGAGACACGGAGGTAGGCTAATGTACAATCGTTTGTTGCGTCACTTGCAGCTTGTCTTAGCTTTACTAGCTTTTGGTGTGCTTACGGCAAGAGGCGCTACGGCGCAAGAAGTGTGGTTTTCACCATGGTCTGCCAGCAGTGGGCCGAAGGACTATATGGCTTTGTTTCAGCCGAATTCACCTTGGCAGCGTGCGGCTGCACATGTGAAGGTGTTTGAAATCTCAGGTCATACAATATTAGGCCAACCTCAAACAGACTTTATAGCCGAGATGGATTTACGGAATATGTTCAGCGATCTAAAGCGCCGTCATATCAATCTCGAAATCGGGATAGAGCCATTAACAGCACCAGGGCAACGGGGCCCCACCAATTGCGCCTATCACGTGGAAGGATATGGCGGACCACAGCCGCTTGCGGTAGCAAAGCGAGCGAAGGCTCTCGGGGCTGATGCGGAGTTCTTCGGTATGGATGAACCGCTTTATTTTGGGCACGCCTTTGGATCGCCGGATGGCAAGCATGGTTGCCACGCCTCAATTGCCGAAATAGCTCGAGATGTTGCCAATACAGTCCACCAGGTCCGCTCTGTGTATCCTGGCGTAAAATTTGGTGATGTCGAGCCTATGTCATTCGCGGACAACGATCCATGGTTCAAGAACGGCGTATGGCTCGCCGATCTATCTACATGGTTTGATTCTTATGAAGCGGCGACTGGTGAAAAATTGGCGTTCTTTCGTATCGACGCCTGGTGGACTAAAAGGTTTGCCGAGAATATGCCGGCGCTAGCTCGGCTTCTGCGCGCCAAGGGTATACCCTTACAAATTATCTATAACGGCAATGGGCAAGACAAAACAGATAGCGCTTGGATAGCGAGTGCCGTCTCTCATTTTAAGCAATTTGAGAGCGGAAATTGGCCACTCCCTGATGCTGCTGTCATAGAATTCTGGACTCCAAACCCATCGCGCGTGCTTCCTGAAACGGATCCTCTGACGGCGACAGGATTGATCGACCAATATCTTGATTGGCAAGAGACACGCTCCCGCCAATGAGATACTTAAGCGGCCGTCTGATCTGAAACTGGATTTTCTAGAAGTGCCTTAAATCATCATTTTAATGTTTGTATATTTTAATAATCTGTTTGGTGTCGCTTCTGTCACAAACTAACACAATTTTTGTATTGTTGGCCAAACAACACCGATTCGTCATTGACGGTCACCGAAAACGTCATTTAGCTAAAGGACGTTAGAATCGCTGCACTGCATTTTTACAGTGAGGTTACATGTCATTTGGCCGTAGTCGAGACAGAAGATACACGCGTCCCAACCGCGTCAATACGTCGGTAGGGTTTCGGTTCCTTAAAGAGACAAAAGACCAGCGAACGGCACGCGAAGCGGCAGAAGCCACGGCTGAAGATGCAAAAAATAGACGCCGGCTTCAAGCACACATCTTGGCAGAGCATAAGGCAGCAAGGGAAGCCTTTACACTTCCTGCTGATGCTTTGGAAAAAGCTAATGCCGCACGGGCACCTGGAGAACCAACCCTACAGGAATTTGCGCAGCAATTGAAAGAAGATAAGGGATACCCAAGGGGTATCACGGTCGATAAAATCGTAGAAACAATTTTGCTCATGCGAGCGGAACATGCAGCTGAAGACGCAGCCAAGGGTGAAGCCGTACCGGTTGCCAGTCTTGAAGAACGGCTGGGGCTCGAAAGACTTCCGCCAGGGCAAGCTCTGGTAAGTCAAGCTCACGTGGGGCAAACCCTAGTAAGAAGGATCAGAGAACATGAAGCTCCTCGTCTGGGGGAATATAGAGATGCATGGCCAAAGCCTGCAGGTGAGGAGCCTACGCGCAAAAGCCGTCAGGAGGTGCTGCGTGATGCGGCTCTAGCCGGCCAAAAGGTCGCGACCAACACTGCCGTTCTTCGAGCCTAATAAAAGAGCCTAAAAAACCCAATTTGCAACTCACCTAGTCATGTCGTGATACGTTATGGTCACTAATTTCTCGATGACAGTTGTGTTTTTGGCTCCCTATCCACGACTATTCAGCATCTAAAATTATGTTAGAGTGCTCCCATGCGGGTGTAGCTCAATGGTAGAGCTCCAGCCTTCCAAGCTGGCTACGTGGGTTCGATTCCCATCACCCGCTCCATTCATTTCTTTTTTTTGCAGTGTCGAATTCTATTTAAACCGATTGCATGGGAAGTGCTGCAAAAAACTATGTAGTGCTTTGTTTGGCGAGACTTGAAAAATAGTAAGTGCTAAATTGCACAATTTTGCCGTGGTTCTTTTGTCATCAAATATTCTTCAGCTACTTATTTATTTTTCTGGCTCGCAACACATGATGATGAGCCAATGCTTTCAATTTTGTTGAAACCACTTGTATAGACCATACAATTTCTCTATCCAAATAAAGCGGCGGTGCATTGTCGCAGAAATGAGGATGCGTGCGGCTTCGTTGTTCTTTTAGTTCGGCTCAGTTGCCGTTTAATGTCGGCCAACTTTATAATGTCCAATGTTAAGTGGTCGTTCTTTTTGTCTCGCTTTTGTCGTTGCGCTCATAAGCGCGTTTGGCTTCGTGACTTTAAGCCATTCCGGGAATAACACGGATACAAACCTCTCTAACAATTATGATGTCACCCTTTCAAAAGTCGATGGCACACCAGATGCGCTTAATCCCACGTCACCTGAACCGAACGCGGCTGCCCAGCCAAGTTCCAGCTCGATTGTTCCATTGCAAAACTGGTTCGATAATGTCACGGAAACTCAAGATATCGATCCAAAATTATTTAAAGATTTTTGGCGCAAGTGGGAATTGGTTACGACACGTTATAAGCCGGAGGGTCAGCAGTTACGTTTCGTCTATGCCAACAAAATTGGTGCTGAAGCTTTAGCAAAAGGCCAATACCCGTTTCCGGAAGGGACAGTGTTTGCCAAAATTATTGCCCACGCTGAGCATGATCCTATTTTTGATTCCAGCCTTATTCCTGGCTCCATCATTCGCATTCAAGTCATGCTCAAGAAAGCCAATGATCCTAAAGCCCGAGATGGTTGGGTGTATAGCCTCGTACCTGTTTACGATACAAAACTCACGTCTCATCTGACGACAAACGAAATTGATGCCTGTCAGGCATGTCATGTTGTGGCGCAATCGCGCGATATGGTTTTTTCGCAACCTTTCCCTAGCCCCTTTGGCGCAGCCCCGGCTCGCGAAGTTGGTGATAATTCTTTTCAGCAAAGCTTCAAAAAAATGTCGATTGATCAACTGCCATCGCATACCCGAGATCTCGTCAAAAAATTGGCGCCGGAGGCCAAATCCGTGCAGCGGCTTACTATGCCTTCCTTTATCGGCACGCTTGGTGAATCACGGGAAGTCTTAGCCGGTTTTGCCCATAAACAGAACGCCGTCTATATTCTTGGCTCAGAGGATGAGAAGAACATTCTTATTGCTGCACCTCAGGATAACTGCGTGGCATTAACTTCTTTCTATGAAGATGATGCTCAAGATAAAAAGTTTCAGCGCACATGGAGCATTTGTCCCGACCAAAACCAATAAAAAATCTAACGTTTACTTAACCGCAGTTACTCATCGAGTTTTGTTGTGAACGCTCCCTTGTCACCTAAGTTCTATGCTAATCTTTACGCTTTGGCGTCATTGCTCATCGCTGTGACGTTGTTTTTTTCGTACGCCCCTTTAAACAACGCACACGAAGGACAGCATTTTCTGCGTGGCTTGACCTTTAGCGCGCTCTATAAAGACGGCACCTTGCCCATAAGTATTATTGAATTCACCGATGTTACAACCGAAAATAATTTCTTGGCTCGGCGAATTAATAATACGAACGCTAAAAGAGATCTCAATTTTAGAGCGCAAGATATTTTTCTTGATTCGACAAAACGGCAGCCTTACGTATCCGATAAGAAAGTAGTCCGCTATCCCGCGATTGACTACATCCCGCAGATTATTGCGGGCTCTCTTGGCCAGGCTTTTGATCTTAAGCCTGTATCGATCTACTACCTGGCGCGTCTGCTCTGTTTGTCCTTAGGGATTGTGTTTGGTTTTTTAATTCTTCGCCTTCTGCCGGTTTACCATGTGCAGATTATGGTTCTTTTATTGTTACCTACTTTTTGGATCATAGAAATTCAACAATATCCTGATTACGTCGTGACCATAGCGGCCTGTCTTTATTTTGTGCTTCTCATACGTGCTTTCTATACGAAGCGGACGCTTGATTGGCGGCAGGGGATGGGCTTTACCGCGGTAGGCACTGTTTTGGCGATAAGCAAAGTTGTGTATTTTCCCCTTATTTTTACCATTCTTTTAATTTCACCAAACAAGTTTGCTTCATCTCAAAGGCGAGCTTGGTTTGTTAGTGCCGTGATTGGCTTTTGTTTCTTGGCTACTCTCGTCAACGTCCATCACGTCCTGAATGAAACATACAGTTTCAATATTCTTTCTCCCAACATCGTGACAAGTTCAAACCCTCAGAAGGCACTCCTTTTAGTGATGCAACAACCATATCTAGTCGCCAAAGATTTAGGTCAATTGATTTTGAAGGAGAATTTTTGGCGACAACTCATAACAAGTTTGTTTATTTGGAAGATGGCTCCCCTTGCGATGTTTGAGCCTTTCGGTGTTTTGCCTTTTTTGATGATTGCATTACCTTTTATTTTGGTTTTTGAAAACACCATTTCATCGCAAAGCTCGGTTTCTAATACGAAGACGGGAAGTAAAAGACTAACCGCGCGCCAAAATATTGGTGGTAATGTTCTTTTAATTCTTGTGGTCATGGCGACAGCTATCTTCATACTTTTATCGATTTATATTGACGAATATCCGATAACGCCCATGATCCAAGGGCGATATTTTATACCCATACTACCTTATACAACCTTGTTGTTTAGCCGTGACTGGTCACAAGTTTGGCAACGGCGAGGCGCACTATATGAGCTTATTATTTCTCTCTCACTGCTTGCCGTGGTCTACGTCTCGTTATCCGTCCAGCATTACACGCGCTAGCTATGCAGGTTTTTGAACTTGAATGCTAACGAATAACTGATATAGACAGAATACTTCTATAAGGACAGTGAGTTCTATCCAGAGTTTCTCATTACAGTTTCTGTGTTCTGGGATCCATTCTCAAAGACAACGACGAGTTGGTTACAACATGAAACGTTTAGTGTCCTTCTGCACTTCTGCTCTTCGGCGGTATCGGCGCCTCATCTTGATAGCAAGTGTGTGTATTATTTTGGCTGGAGGCTTCGCCTTGGCTAAGTACGAGTATTTTGCGCCTCATCGTATAATTCCGACAACACAAACAATCGCAACAGCACAAACAATCCCGACAGCACAAAACAGTGCGGTCATAAAAAGCGAAAAGCCAAGTGAAGAAAAACCAGGTCCAAGTGTCGACAAGAAGCCATTAATTAATGAAGATGTTTTAATTAATCAGGCCAAAATTAAATATGACGACACACAATCTTACGGTGGCTTCACAATATTTACGCTCCGTTATTCCAAGAATGTATATATTATCGATATGCAGGGCCACATAGTGCATACGTGGCACATTCCTTTTGACAGTGTTTGGCCCAATCCCACGCATATTACAAACCGTGCGGTATGCGGTGATAAAGTCTTGATTAAATCAGCGACTCCGTTTCCCAATGGAGATTTGTTGGCGACTTATACATGCCCCGGTACCGGTTCAGTTACAGGATATGGGATGGCTAAATTTAATAAAAGTTCCGACAAGGTGCTTTGGACTTATGATAAAAACACACACCATAATGCCTATATCGATAAAACGGGAAATATCTATACTCTGTATCATATGCCACTACCTCTGAGTTTAATTTTTCATAAACCTATGCTTGGGGAGGGACTTGCTGATTACATAGCCATCTTGTCGCCCGAAGGCAAAGAATTGAAAACAATTTCCATATTAAATGCCTTCGACAGATCGCCATTATTTAGGCAGGCGCTCATCCAGTACCTAGCATTTCTACTTAATCAACCGGGAGGCCTTCAGCGTATGGATATTTTGCATTCAAACTCTGTCATGAAGTTGGAACCGAAGATTGCTAGCAAGTTCCCTATGTTCAAAGCAGGACAAGTACTCGTTTCCTTACGTGATATGAACGCAATCGCTGTCATCGACCCGGAGACAGAAAGCGTCGTTTGGTTTGCTCTAGGTCCATGGAAGAGACAGCATTCCGCTCAATTTCTCGCAAATGGCCATATATTGTTGCTCGATAATCAGGGATTGGCTGACGAAGAAAGAAAACAAGAAAGTTTAACGAAGAATAATAACAAGGTACTTAATAACAAAGTACAAGGAGAAGAGACTTCTTATTTTTCACGGATTTTGGAATATGATCCGACGACACGTAGTGTCACGTGGGATTTTAGTGGCAGTCCAGAGTTGCCTTTTGCGACGTCATATGTTGGCGATGTTCAGCGCTTACAAAATGGTAATACGATGATTTTGGATTCGCTTCATGGACATATATTTGAAATAAACAATGACAAGAAAGTAGTTTGGGATTGTCAACTGCCGGCCGTGGACGAGGCCGCGTTTAGAAAGCCCGATCTCAGTATGCAGGCAAGAATATTCTCGGCCACACGTTATAGTGCAAGTGATCTACCATTCTTGGCCCCCTAAAGGCTCGGTATGTGTATAAAAAATTTGACAGTGAAAATGCGTGTAGGGGCATTAGGGTCAATTATCCTAAGTCTCATTATTGTTGTATGCCTCGCCCAAGCTGCAGATGTTTGGGCGCAGACAACAGCCTATGGTGATGATGCGCTGGGGCCGGAGGTCAGCAAGGAAAAAAGTTCATCCGATACCAATATAAACAAAACACCGTCACAGACAGAAAAATCTCATGCGATATCTCAGCCAGGCGTGGCCTTTTTGGATCGCTTGCAATCTTGGATGGATAGTTCACCTTCGACGCAAGATATTGATCCAAAACTGTTCAAAGACTTTTGGCTCAAATGGGAATTAGTCACAACGCGCTATAAAACAGATAACGAAGAACTGCGATTTATCTATGTTAATAAAATAGGGGCTGACGCCCTAGCAAAAGGTATTTATCCGTTTCCTGAAGGAACTGTTTTCGCCAAAATCGGTTCTCATGCGGCGCACGACCCTATTTTTGATTCCAGTCTAATTCCCGGACGTATCGTGCGTGTTCAAGTGATGCTGAAAAAAACTGGCGATCCTAAAGCTCGCGATGGCTGGGTTTATAGTCTTTATATGCTAAACCATGCACCTGGGCAGCTTACTACGGATGAAATCGACGCTTGCCAAGCTTGTCACGTCGTTGCTAAATCCCGAGATATGGTTTTTTCTCAGCCCTTTCCAAGCCCTTTCGGAGCTGCGCCTGCGCGTGAAGATGTAAGCTCAAATTTTCAGCAAAGCTTTAAAAAAACCGCAACTAATAAACTTTCTGCGAAGCTGCGTGAATTGGTAAGACAGTTATCTCCCAATACTCAAACGGTGATGTGGCGTAATATGCCGGCTTTTATTGGTACGCTCGACGAATCGCGTGAGGTCTTGGCAGGATTTGCCCGAACCAGTCATTTCGTTTACGCCTTGGCCTCAGCAGATGAAAAAGATATTCTTATTGCCGCCCCTGGTGATCGATGTGCGGCGTTGATCATTCAGAGCGAGAACGACAAGAAACCACGTTTTCTGCAATCATGTCTTGAACCAACGTCGAATAATCAGCAACGTCCTTGAAAGGTGTCGATAAAAAATGACAAACTACCGTGCGACCCTGCGAACGCCCAACCACCTTAATTAGGGCAGTCTTTCAATGTTATTCCGCGTCTTTGTTGGCACTCTGATACTGCTCCTATGCACTTGGGGCGTTGGGGCTTTGGCTAGTGGTCCGATTGATAATGAACAAACCAATTTCGGCGGCGCCTGTTCCGGCACAAATAATGGCGCCGACTGGGATACAATTTTTCAGTGCAACAGCTCGACATGGCAAAGGACGGCTTACTTTTTAGGATCGACGCCTGATAGTTGCGATTCTAATCATGCAGGCATGATCCAATGGACGGGTTCTGCCTTTCAGGCCTGTACGACAAGTTGGACAACGCTAGGCGGAGGAACGGCTTCCCCCCAGCCTTCCAAATTGACAGCCTTTACCAGTACTTCTAGCTGGACACCTCAGGGAGGCAGCACGCTTGCGGATGTTCTTTGTGTTGGTGGTGGCGGTGGCGGCGGTGGTGGTGTCAGTAGTGCTGGCAGTGATCCAACAGCAACCGGCGGCGGCGGAGGTGGTGGTGCCAGTGCTCTCGAACAAACTTTTGTGATCGCAACGCTCAGCACACCTGTAACAATAACGATTGGTACCGGCGGTACAGGGGGTAGTGCAGGAAACAATGGCGGTAATGGCGGCAGCACAACGTTTGGCTCCTATTTGACAACTTATGGTGGAGGTGGGGGTGGCGCTGGCACTGTCGGTAGCAGCTCTGGGACGCTAGGAGGTGGGTCAGCTGGAGTTCTTGGCGCTGCAACGACTTCACAGGGAGGATCAGGAGGAGGCATATCCGCAGCCGCCAACACGCCGGGTACAGAAGACTTATCTAGTCCACAGGTTGGGGCTAGCGGGGGTGGCATGTATTACGGCGTGCAGTATGTGTCAGGTAATGCGACAAACTATACGGCGGGCGGTGGTGCGGGTGCGGGCAGCCAAACTTGTACCGTCATGGATATTTGCTGTTCTGGATTTTTTGATTACTACACCCAAACATGCGAATCCGGCCAAGCCGCTTGCTTTAATACGGGAAATTTTTGTACCCCTTATGGTACTGGTTGTCCAACTTGTACATGTCCAGATCCCAGCGGTTGCAGTTCCTGGAGCACGGGTAGCAATGGTGGTTCGACACCAGCAGTTTCAGGAGGTAATGGCGGTAGCTCAGGTGGCGGTGCGGGTAGCGACGGAAACGTGACATCAACGCCTTACTCAGGGAGTGGTGGCGGTGGCGGTGGCGGCGCCAGCTCGGGTACTGGCGGCAAAGGTGGCAATGGAAAATATGGTTCAGGTGGCGGCGGCGGCGGTGCCTCCAACGCAACGGGTGGCGCTGGCGGCAATGGCGGTAACGGCTACTGTATAGTTGTTGAGTGGTAATCAATATGTTTAGGCCACCACTTTTTCATAATCAAAATATGAACTTTAATAAAAATATTCTTACCTATCGTCTCTATCGTCATTTCAGTACGCCTCTTATCGTTTTGTTCGCACTCATTATCAACTTTGCGGCATCAGAAGCCGTATGGGCTGGCTCAATCGATAATGAAAAAACTAATTTTGGCTCTGCTTGCTCCGGCACAAAGAACGGCGCCGATTGGGATACAATTTTCCAGTGCAGCAGCTCAACATGGAACAGATCGGCCTATTTTTTGGGGTCTAGTCCCGATAGTTGCGATTCTAACCATGCAGGCATGATCCGATGGGATGGTGCGGCTGTTCGAGGTTGCAATGGGTCTAATTGGCTTTTTTTTACCAACGGCTATAGTGGTGGCGTGACAGTGACGAATTATACCGCTTCTGGTACATGGACACCACAGACGAATAGTACGCTCGTTGATGTCTTATGTGTAGGAGGGGGGAGCGGTGGTGGTGGCGGCTCTCAGGCCTTTAATTCCGGCGGTCAATACACAGATAATTCTGCATTCGGCGGTGAAAGTGGGAGTTCCGCAGAGAGTATTTTTGTAATCAGTAGTCTGACCACGCCAGTTACGATAACAATCGGGGCTGGTGGTGCTGGTGCGGTTGGTGCGGGGGGGGGCGTCGGAGCCAGTCAATTTGGTAGTCCTGGTGGCAACACAACTTTCGGTACTTACTTAGAGGCCTATGGCGGAGCTGCAAATAATACGAGTACATCCCCATTGGGAGCAGGGTATACCGCACCTGTTCCGAGTGGTGCAGATAATGCCATATATCCAAATTACACGTACTACTACTATGTAAATGCTTATGTCGACTCAGGACCTCCTTGCAGCGATGCACCTTTAACATCCGGTAATGCGCCATATGTATCGAGTTATTATACAGGAACTGGGGGCGCTGGAGGCACTTTGTCTAATTACGCTACGGCTAGTACTGCCTGCTTTTCGGGTGGTGGTGTCGCTGCTGGTTCTCTCTTTGGGGGTAGCGGGGGAGCTGCAGGTACAACGACAGCATCGGTTCTATCGTTATGTACAGGTGCAGCTACAAATGGTGGCAATGGGAATAATTCGACAAATCCTTATGCCGGTACAGGTGGCGGTGGTGGAGGCGCTAGTTGCAACAATGGCGGCAATGGTGGCAATGGTGGCTATGGCTCTGGTGGTGGTGCAGGCGGCAATTGCTCGTCTTGTACGGCAAGTAGCGGCAAAGGCGGCAATGGCGGCAGTGGTGGCAGTGGTTTTTGCGTTATAAAAGAATGGTGAAAAACCGCATGCATACTTTTCGTTCGCTAAAAAAAAATCTTCCAATTCTTTTATCGATAATCGTTCTCTTCGCTAGCGCTATAGCTACTTCGTCGGCTGGATCGATTGATAATGAACAGACCAATTTTGGCTCGGCTTGCTCGGGCACCAATAATGGCATTGATTGGGATACGATTTTTCAATGCAATGGTTCAACTTGGCAACGTTCGGCGCTTTTTTTAGGTGCCACATCCGATAGTTGCAATAGTACGCATGCCGGCATGCTGCAATGGAATGGGAGTATTTTCCAAGGCTGTAATAGCTCCAGCTGGACAACGATTACAGGGGCCACTGGCGGTGCAGGATCCACATCTGCCACGACAACTTCTTATACATCACCCGGGAGCTATAGTTGGACCCCGGCCGCAGGCAATAACGTTGCGCGCGTTTTTTGTATGGGTGGCGGTGGTGGTGGGGCTGGTGGTGCTGGGACTGCTGGGTCCTACAGCCAAACCTATAATTACGGTGGTGGCGCAGCCTATTATGCGATTGGAATCTTTTCAATTAGTGCCCTTACGACCCCCGTGACGATTACAATTGGTGCCGGTGGTGCAGGAGGTGCCGCAAATGCGAATGGCAGTGCAGGTGGTACGACAACTTTTGGTTCATATTTATCTGCGACGGGTGGTGCGGGTGGTCAAGAAACGACGTTAGTTTATGCCGGGGCAGCCCCTGCAGGCACCTTATATTCGGGGAAAGGCGCTGATAGCTCTCCTGTATATGGTTATGCAAGCCTTGGGGGTAATTCTTTTTTTGCACTGGGCGCTAAGAACAGCACTGGCACTGGCAATGGACCTAATGGGAATTCTACGGGGAACGGACTTTATTATGCTGGTGGAGGCGGAGGGCCTGGGGGTGCTAATTATAATAGTGGGGTTCCCGGCAATGGGGGTGTAGGGGGTTATGGCTCTGGCGGTGGTGGTGGTGCCAACTCTAATAATACTTCAAATCCACCCGGCGCTGGCGGGTCTGGTGGGGGTGGCGCTTGTGTCGTAACGGAGTGGTAAAAAAATTGTATAAATTTCCTTAAGGCATACATTCTAGTGAGGTTTCTGTTTTATCCATAGAGCGGGGAGAAGTCGTGGCTTCATCGGCAGCGGAGGCGGCAAAATAAACCCGTAAAACGCCCATGGCGTCAATGACATGTCCCGATGTGTTATTGTAAGTCGTTATAACTTTGTATTTATGGTCCTTGTGAATCTTGAGGCCTTGGCTATCCGAATAGGCATCCGTTCTTGCAAGAGCATCACGACCAGGAATATTTTCGGCCGTTCCTTTCCATACAGTTGCTTGAGCCGTGTCATCAAAAAGTTCAACCGATTGCCCGTAGGGGTGTAAATGCATTTTGATGAAATAAATATTTCCATTACGCATAAATAATGAATGTTGAGGAACTTGCGCAGTATAGATGTGCTTACCTGGCAGGACATCTGTTGGGGCCGTATTGACGGTCGTACTCACTAAAGGAACTAAACCGAGCTTTTGGGCTTCCGTATCGTCAAAATAAGTGAGAGTAAACTTCATCGATAAGTGCTTGCTGATATGAGGATTATCGTTGCGCACCTGTCCCAATAACATAATTTTTGCGTCAGATGTGTTAGGTATTTTCATGGCATAGCCATCCGGAAATCGCATCTCCGGAAGCCCTTCTGAAATCGTCAAAAGCGCGCTTTCAGGATTTCCTTTGGTGGGCAAGTGGGCCCAGGCATGGCAAAGATATTCAGAAGATTGACGGTTACCATCAGCATCAAAAATTTCTACAGAAAAACTTTTAATCCATAAATAGGGGGTTTTAGATGAAGGATCTAAAAGGATACTTTCTGTTTTAGTAGGCCCCTTCATTGAGGCATAGGGGCGATCAATAAAAAACTCGCCTACGGCAACTGTTTTGGTTTTAAGTTGTTCACTATCCTCGGCCATAGAATAGGAGTATGGCGCCAATATTAAAAAGGCGGCGAGGCATGCAAGTTCAGTTAAACGTGATATCGACGACATAGTTACCTGGTAAGTTATGAGGCCATTGAACATATCCAATGGTTTTTGGATAAAAACAAAGGTATCTCCTCGCAAACTAAACCGTAATATATAAAGGTCAATAATTACTCATGACCTGGATTAAAGCTGCCGCAAACCCAATTGAAACCAGAATTCTTCCCTTAGGGATGGATTTCGAGCTCAGGTCATGCGTGCTGGCTGTGATAATTGCAGGTTTCACAACGACTGCACCCAAATATGTGCATGCTGGATTTTCAAAAACGGTACTAAATCGAGAGTTAGCGACGGATCCAGGTTAATTTTTTTATACTTCTGGTTTTGTGTGATCTTCTTTTATGATGTCGTGCGTCTCGACAATCTATCTCTTACCTAGGCAACATGGATTCTATACAACTTCAGCTTGATGCGGCACTGGCTCTTTTGCAGGCCAACCGCATAACTGAATCTGTTCAGGCGTATTTGAAGATTCTATCTGTTGTACCGCGCCAACCAGATGCTTTGTACATGTTGGGACTAATCTCGCATAAGCTTGGTCAATCGGTACAAGCGATCGCGTGGCTCGAGGCCGCTGAGAAAGAAACGCCGAAGGCAGCACGTATTTATGCGCTCAAAGGCATCATATTAAAATCTCTCAAACGAACGGAAGAGGCGTTACCGGAAGCGCTCCGCGCCATCGAACTTGACCCTACTTTGCCTGAAGCTTGGGACTGTGCCGGATATCTCTATATGGATCTTAATCAGTGGCAGAATGCCTGCCGCCATTTTGAACGTGCAGTCGTTTTGGCCCCGAATAATCCTACCCTACGCAGTTATTACGCTTTAAGCCTTAGCCAATCTAACTGTCTTAGCGAAGCTTATGAGCAGACTGTCGAGGCTTTACAGCTGGATCCAAAATCTCCAATGGCAATGATCACTAGGGCAGAGATTTTATGCCATGCCGGATATTATGATTTAGCCGTGCCATGTTACCGCGAAGCACAACAATACCCATCGGTTCGTCAAACGGCTTTATTTGGTGAGGCCTATACATCCTTCATCACTGGCGCCTTTGAGCGCGGCCTTGAATTGCTAGCCAGCACGAGCGCCTATCATGAAGTAGGTTTGCCGTTGCCGGATTGGCAGGGGCAACGTGACGAAAAATTGCATCTTATTCTTTATGGTGAGCAGGGTTATGGCGACATGTTGCACTTTATGCGTTACGCAAAAATTTTGCGTGACCGCGTTGGCTCGGTTACCATGCGCCTTCCTTATCATCTGCTGCGGCTGATACGGCAAAGTATGCCAGATATGCCTTTGATGGCATATAAAGACCCTGCCACCGATGTCCGAAATGTAACGATACCTGCTGGTATTACCGAAGACTTACCGCAAGGCATAAATAGGCGCTCATCTTATACGGCGCTACCGCATTGTATGGGAGCTCCTTTTGATCCACGTGTAGCGGATATTCCCTATTTGCACGCTGATAGCGAATTAAGAAAAGCTTGGCGTGAGCGGCTCGCCAAAATTCCGGCTCCAAAAATTGGCTTTGCATGGGCAGGCAGTCCCCGGCATCTCAATGATAGTAACCGCTCGATACCTCTCATAACACTCGCACCCCTCATTGCCTTGGCTAAGCCACATCTCGTATCACTGCAATTTGGTTTCGAGCGCAAAATTGGTCTCGCCGCCGGTCTTTATGATGCGACACCGTATTTAAGCGATTTTGCGGATAGCGCTGCCTTATTGGCGGAACTTGATCTTTTGATCACAGCAGATTCGGCACCCGCACATCTTGCAGGTGCCATGGGCTTGCCGGTTTGGATAATGATACCTTTTAATCCTGATTGGCGGTGGCTCCTCGGGCGCGAAGATACGATTTGGTACAAAACAGTGAAACTTTACCGCCAATTGAAACCTCACGATTGGACGAATGTTGTTCAATCAATCTGCAACGACGTAGAGCGGTTCTTTGATAATGATGTGAGCGTCTTAAAGCCAACGTCTTGGCAGGGGAAAATACTGCAACGTCATCCGCAAGCCGTTGCCTTGAAGGGGGTCAAATAGATAAGCAGCTATGCCTCTGAAATTGGCCGATTTCCTTCCACTAATCGCCTGTACCATGTTTTTTATTGGCAAAAGCTTTTAACTTCGGTAGAAACCACTATCCCATAAAAGTTGATAAGCTTAGTCCGGCGCGAACCGCCGGACGGCATATTGTGGGTTTAGGGCGGCGAGGTTTTGAAGCAGAGGATTATGCAAGGTCGCTTAGAAGCGGACAAACAATAGGAGTGTAGCTCAATTGGTAGAGCGTCGGTCTCCAAAACCGAAGGCTGCGGGTTCGAGCCCCTCCACTCCTGCCAGGTTTATAAAAGGAATGAAGGTATGAGTATTGAAGAAAGTCAGAAGCCTAAATTGAGTATTATGGAATTTGCCCGCGAGACGCGGCGCGAAATATCGAAAGTTACGTGGCCGACACGCAAAGAAACGGCTGTAACAACGGCACTCATCGTACTTATGGCGCTGATTGCGAGCGTGTTTTTCTTCGGTGTCGACTCGCTGCTTGGGTTCGTTATCAGCCGTATATTAGGAATGAGCTCATGACCCGCACTTTTGCATTACAAAATCTTAGGAGAATAAATCTATGACGCATCGTTGGTACGTTATTCACGTATATTCAGGCTTTGAGAAAAAGGTGGCTCAGTCCATTCGCGAAACAGCGATCAAAAAAGGTCTTGAAGAATATTTTTCTGAAATTCTGGTGCCTACTGAAGAAGTCGTGGAAGTGCGTCGCGGCGCTAAAGTCAATGCCGAACGTAAGTTCTTCCCAGGCTATGTTTTGATCAAGATGGATTTGATCGACGAAAGTTGGCACCTTGTTAAGAATACTCCCAAAGTTACCGGCTTTTTAGGTAGTGGGGCTAAGCCGGTACCCATTTCTGAAGCTGAAGCTCAGCGCATCCTTAACCAGGTTCTGGAAGGTGTCGAGCATCCGAAACCATCCGTTACCTTCGAAGTGGGCGAACAAGTGCGCGTGGCCGATGGTCCGTTTGCATCGTTCAACGGCGTTGTCGAGGAAGTCGATGAGGATAAAGCGCGCTTGAAGGTTGCGGTTTCCATCTTTGGTCGTGCGACACCTGTTGAGCTTGAATATAGCCAGGTCGAGAAGGTTTAATCTTGATCGCTGTCAACGCAGCACAAAAAGTACTTGCCCATTTAGACGAAGACGAAGTTTTATCTGTAGCCAAGGATCTCATTCGGATTCCAAGCCCAACTGAATCTGAAAGTGAATGCGCAATTTATATACATAAGATATTGAAGAAAGAGGGTTTTGAAGTTCGACTTCAAGAAGTTTCACCCGGCCGTCAGCAGGTCATCGGGCGTCTAGCAGGTCAGGGTAATGGGCGTTCTCTGATGTTCAATGGGCATATCGACAACGACTCTCTTACAGAAGATTGGAAGTGGGATCCTTATGAGCCGAGGGTAGGGGCTAATCGGCTCTGGGGCGCTGGAATTCACAATATGAAGTCCGGTGTAGCCGCATTTCTAACCGCTGCCTTTGCCGTCAAACGATCACAGGTGCCTTTGACAGGCGATTTAATTCTTGCCTGTGTTGTCGGTGAATTACAGGGAGGCAAAGGTACACTGCATATGCTGAAGTCGGGTATTCGTACTGACATGGCAATCGTACCGGAACCATATTCAACAAATGTTGTAATTACAAAATGTGTTGGCGTTCATAAGTGTGCAATTAGCACTATTGGAAAGTCCATTCATACCAGTCGCAGCGAATATGGGGTGGACGCCATTCAAAAGATGATCAAGGTAATTAATGTATTGCCGCATATGGATTTAGAAGTGAGCGATGCTGATATTCCTGGCTTACCTAAAATCAATGTCGCCTCGATCATAGGTGGGCGAAGTCGTGATTATGATCTTGCCGGACCATCAAACCTATCTGACTACTGTACCATTATTATCGATGTTAGATATGGGGGCGATTACACGCCACAAGATATAGATCAAAAATTTGTGCAATTTCTTGAATCCCTTAAGGAAAGTGATGCGGATTTTCAATACGAATATCACCATCCGCCGCCACAGCGCTTTAAAGTAGGTGGTGCCGACATGCCACCAACCAACGTGCCGCAAGATGCAGAAATCGTGAATATCGTTAAAAGAAATCATAAAAACATAACGGGCCGTGACATATCAAAAAGCGGTGCCGTATTGCCTTATTCGTATTGTGGAAACGATACGGCGCATTTACAAAGGGCCGGAATTTCTTGCTGTCTTTACGGTCCACGAGGTTATGACGATGATGTTGAAAAACACGTACGTATCGATGAAATGATTGAATGCGCAAAAACGCTTGCGACTTCGGCTATTGAAGTATGTGGTTCTTGAAAGGACTTATAGGTTTTTAGTATTGCAGCATTAAGTTTTTGATGGTGGCAATAGCCGGAAGCTGTCAAAAACGGTTGCGATTTTGAAATCTGAAGAATATTTGGCCTGCATCATCAGCTGGTCAGAGACCGTCTGTCGGCTTTTGGTAAGAGAGAGGAGCCAACCAAGATAGTGGGTTTCGTCCGTTCCATTTTTTGTGCGAATAGCACGCCGCCGCAGACCCTCTTTGGCAATGACAATCGCTTCATAGGCAATATCGACAACCTTGCGGCCATTAATTTCAGCATTAAAGCCGAGACGCGGCACCTCATCATGTAGGGTCTGTTTTTCTTCAACTGACCAGCCTTTGATCATGTCCCAAGCAGCATCGAGCGCTGATGCGTCATAAAGTAAGCCAACCCAGAAGCTTGGCAAAGCCACGATTGATGGGGTAGGTCCTACATCGGCGCCGCGCATTTCGATGATCTTCTTTAATCTGACATCAGGAAACAAAGTTGTCAGATGGTTAGCCCAGTCAGTCATATTAGGAATTTCGCCGGGCAGGGCAGGTAGCTTGCCTTGCATAAAATCTCTAAAACTTTGTCCTGCACAGTCTATATAACGGCCGTCGCGATAGACGAAATACATCGGCACATCGAGCGCGTAATCGGTATAACGTTCGTAGCCAAAGCTTTCATCAAAGGCGAAAGGTATAGGGCCTGATCGGTCATTGTCGGTATCTGACCAGATATTCATTCGATAACTTACAAAACCGCTTGGCTTACTTTCTTTAAACGGCGATGTTGCAAAAAGGGCGGTTGCGATCGGCTGCAAGGCTAAGCCGACACGGAATTTTTTAATCATGTCGGCTTCGTCGGAAAAATCTAGATTTACTTGTGTTGTGCAGGTGCGCAGCATCATATCGAGCCCAAGCGTGCCGCGTTTTGGCATATACTCGCGCATAATTTTATAACGACCCTTAGGAACCCAAGCGATATCTTCGCGGCGCGCCGTCGGATGAAACCCCATCCCTAGAAAGCCAATATTAAGCTCATTGCCGATTTGACATATTTCTTCGAGATGCTGATCGATCTCGGCAGAAAGTTCGTGTAAATTGGCAAGCGGCGCTCCCGAAAGTTCGACTTGACCGCCGGGCTCAAACGAAATCGCCGCACGGTTTCTTGTCAGACCAATGATGTTTTCATTTTCCATGATTGGCTGCCAGCCAAAGCGCTGCATTTGCGTATAGAGATCGCGTAAGCCTTGCGGTTCGTCGTAGTTAACTGGCTTTAATGTCGATGGGCGAAATGGAAATTTCTCATGCTCACAACCAATAAGCCATTTGGCTTTTGGTTTTTCGGCGCTTGAAAAATACGCAATCAACTGACGCTTGTCAGTGATACGTTCGGATGTTTCTTGGGCTAGGATTGACATCTGGGATAAACCGATAATGATTAGCCATATTGTGGTACCACAATTTGCCCTGATTTTAATACCCCGCTTCTTTCGAGATGCGATGTCCATTCCGCCATATAATAAGGGGGGTAATCCTGACGGATCTGCTGGGTGCATTGATCTAGGGCTTTGCGTTTTATGACTAAACCCAATGGCACATTAAAGTATCCTACAAAATTATATTCGTCCTCAAATTTTTGGCTATTAGGATTTGGTATAACGATACGAGGATTATCAAATTTCAAGCTAATCCGGCTCGGGTCATTGATAAGAAGTCCATTCATAAAAACGACTTTGGACGGCAATTCATTTGCAAACTTTTGTGTCCACGCATATTGGACTTTATCAGATTGAAGATCAATAATTTTATCTAATCTCAACCAGTGAAAAAAAGCTTGCTGGCGATGAGCCTGCCTTCGGCATATGAATAAAGCCGTGGGGCGGAAGCCAACTTCTAAGTGTAACTCATGGCCAGTAAATTCCAGTCCGTCTTGTTCGAGAACATCAAAAATGTTGCGATAATCTTCAATAAGTTGGGTTCCAGACAGAGCGCCTATGTTTGCTCTGAGTGTTAACCTTGGTATCAAAAGGCTCCGGTCACCCAGAATGTACATATAACAATTCGTTCCCATATTGTACCAGTACTCAAAACTAAACTCGTTGAGTATTGGGGCTTGGTCAAAAATAGATTTTAAGCCAGGAAAAAATCGCTGTACGTTTACAGTAGTCCAGCGCTCTTTATCAAAAGGGAGTAACCCTGAAAGTTCTGGCACTTCCTCACTTAATAGGGGCGCAATACCGTCGCCAATCGAAAATGTTTTAACCATTGAATTTCAAATAACTATTATAAATTGCTAGGGAGGCGAGCTGTTAGCATAGCAAAATACTTTCGGCAATTTTATTATCAGGCTGTTTACCAATCACCTCGCATAGCTTGCCAACAACTTAAAGCTGCGATAGCTGCTGTGTCGGCACGCAGTATTCTGGGTCCAAGGCGGACAAAAATGGCGCTAGAGATCTGTTTGAGTATTTCCAACTCATCTCCAGCAAAGCCCCCTTCGGGGCCTGTCATGATGGCTGTCTTACTCATTCGGTTGGAGGCCAAGGCCTCTTTAAGAGAGAGGGCTTCGCCCCATTCAGCACAAACAATGAGTACGCGATCGTGAGGCCAGCTGGCCGCAACTTCAGCAAGGGTGCGTGGTTTGGCGATCTTGGGAATGCTCAGACGATCCGATTGTTCTGCAGCCTCAATCGCGATCGCCTGGCATCTTTCCTCATTCATTTCTCGCACTTGCGTGCGTGAAGTGAGAACAGGGTGAAAATCTGTGATACCAAGTTCGGTAGCCTTTTCGATCATATAATCAAAATGGGCGCGTTTAATGGGTGCGGCGCAGAGCCATAAGTCTTGCATGGGCAATTGTGCTCGAAGTTGTTTTTGGATTGTAAGTTCTGTTTCGCGTTTTTGAATTTTAGTTAGGACCGCCTGCCACTCACCTTGACGGCCATTAAAGACACGCACGATGTCGTTTACTTTTAAGCGGAGTACATTCTGCAAATAATGTGCTTGCGGCGTGTCGAGGCTTATGGCTTTGCCGACGCTAAGTTCGCACTCGATGAAGAGGCGTTGTGTGTGGCGGAGATCTTTAGACATGTTTTGATCGCTGTTATTGAAATTATCCAATAGTTCCTAGAAGTTTATGAGCTTGCAACTAATATCGCACTTGACCCTAGGGGCAATCTTTTAGGCATATAACTTAGAGCCCGTTTTAATTTGCAGAATTTTATATAGTTAAAGGAATTATATGGTCACTAGGAACGATAAATCGCCCCTTGAGATTGCCTGTGAAGCGATAATCGGTGGCAGAGAACGGGATATTACAGAAGCTTTAAACGGTATAACCCGGCTCGCCCCAACGCAAGCGCCGGAGCGGTGCTTAAGAGCTATTTACACACTTGCGCCGGCTCTGATGGATGAAGACGAAACTTTTTATCCTATGGGGCTCGCGTTTATGGAAACGTTCGACGCTTTGACGCGCCAAGTCCTTACGACGTTGCGCCCGACAGAAAATAACTGGGACCGGTATTTAGCACACCTTCGAATTGTTGCGATTGGCCAACATTTGGGAGCGACGGCCGGCGTGCCTCACGCAGCCATAGCTATTACTCATTTGGTCTCTTCTGCGCATACACATGTTCATGACAATCACCGGGATGCTGTGAAAGGGAGGCGCACAACGGCACCAAAGCGCGCCCGCGCCATTGAACCAGCCCCGGTATTACCAGCTGCTGAGTCAGCGAATAAAGGTCTTCGAGGAATTATTGAGCGCAAACAAGGTGATCGTGATCGGCGTGAAACGATTTGGTCGAGAGCAGTTTATGCGGATGATTTTGCAACATTTTGCCAGCAGACCGGGCGCGGGCTATCTATGTTTTTGACGACCCCTAGTGCTCGTGAGCATATAACGGAGCGATTTGATTTTATTGACGATGTTGCAGCTTATAATCATTCAGCTCTTACTCGATCTGCTATTGAACGATTGATTTTTACCTTGGAAAAGAATGAGACATTAGCTCGAGGCGTCTTGCAGCATGCGCATGCCGTTGTCGCCGCTCAAAGGTTGATTACTTCAATTGGGCACATTGCAGAAGTTAGACCGGACTTAGCCAAACAATTGGCCGATAAAGCGAAGGGCATTCACCATCTAGCGAACGGGAATGGGGTTGGCAAAAACCAACATTTGCGAAAGCCTTTGAGAGACTTAGCCCGTTTGGTTGGAAATGGGGAAACGCGTGAGCCAGCCAGGCCAATAGGGCCTGTTGGCACGGCTTTGGTCGAGGCAAGGTGGGCAGGCGCTGCAAAAAAGGCAAAACGGCCGAAAGCTGGTTAATATCCCAATCATCTCTTGACGTACGACCAATAAACACATAGAAAGTGCTGCCTTTTCAGGGCCGGTGGTAGATCCGTGGCGCGTCGTTTTGGCTCGCCGCGTCTTTCTAGACGCGGCTCTGGATGTTGCAAAAGTTACATAGCCTGCTGCGAAGAAACGGCTAACTAAACCTAGGTTTAAGTTAAGCGGGGTCGCACGGTGTTAAGTAATGTCTCCCCACGCGGAGCGCGGATCTCGCCGCCCCGATGTGGTTTTGTGTTTTTTGTAGCGAATCGGTTTCGCATGTTTTGGGGCCCGGTTCTTTTTGATTGGAGTAAGGATGCCTACAGTCAACCAGTTGGTACGCAAAGGCCGTAAATCGCAAATTGCGCGCGACAAAGTTCCCGCTCTCGAGGAATCGCCGCAGAAGCGCGGCGTGTGCACGCGCGTTTACACAACCACGCCGAAAAAGCCGAATTCGGCTCTGCGTAAGGTTGCCCGCGTCCGTTTGACGAACGGCCACGAAGTTATCAGCTACATTCCTGGTGAAGGCCACAATTTACAAGAGCATAGCGTCGTTATGATCCGCGGCGGCCGCGTCAAGGATCTGCCAGGCGTTCGTTATCATATCATTCGTGGAACGCTCGATACGCAGGGCGTCAAGGATCGCAAACAACGCCGCTCGAAGTACGGCGCCAAGCGTCCTAAGTAAGGGAGATCAGAAATGTCACGTCGCCATAGAGCCGATAAACGCGAAGTACTCCCGGATCCCAAATTCGGTGAGGTGCTTATTACAAAGTTTATGAATGTCTTGATGTATCAGGGCAAAAAGTCGGTTGCCGAAAAGACCGTGTATGGCGCCTTGGAAAAAATTCAGGGTAAGGTCAAAGGCAATTCGCTCGATGTCTTTAAGCAGGCGATCGACAAAGTCCGTCCGCATCTTGAAGTGCGTTCGCGCCGCGTTGGTGGTGCGACCTATCAGGTGCCGGTTGAAGTTCGCCCTGAGCGCGGCATTGCTCTTGCCATGCGCTGGATCATCACAGCGGCACGTGGCCGCTCTGAAACGACGATGATGGACCGCTTGGCGGCAGAACTTATGGCTGCATCAAACGATAATGGTGCTGCCGTGAAGAAGCGCGAAGATACGCACCGCATGGCAGAGGCCAATAAGGCCTTTTCACATTTTCGCTGGTAAGGATTTTTTCGTATGTCACGTCAAACGCCCATCGAGATGTATCGCAATATCGGCATCATGGCACACATTGATGCCGGTAAGACGACCACGACCGAACGCATTCTGTATTACACCGGTAAATCCTATAAAATCGGTGAAGTCCATGAAGGCACGGCGACGATGGATTGGATGGAGCAGGAACAAGAGCGCGGCATCACGATTACGTCTGCTGCGACCACGACTTTCTGGAACAAGCACCGCATTAATATCATTGATACTCCCGGTCACGTCGATTTCACAATTGAAGTTGAGCGCTCCTTGCGTGTGCTCGATGGCGCTATCTGCCTGCTTGATGCCGTGGCTGGTGTTGAACCCCAAACGGAAACGGTTTGGCGTCAGGCCGATAAGTATCATGTGCCGCGGATTGTCTTCGTTAATAAGATGGATCGTATTGGCGCTAATTTTTACCGATGCCTTGATATGCTCAAGGATCGTTTTGGCGACAACATGTTGGTTGTCAATTTGCCTATCGGATCTGAATCTGAATTTAAAGGCATCATCGATTTGCGCCGGATGAAAGCTGTCGTTTGGGAAGATGAAGCGCTTGGCGCCAAGTTCCATGACGAAGAAATCCCAGCTGATCTTCTTGATAAAGCCAAAGAATATCGTCACAAGCTGCTCGAGACAGCCGTTGAAATGGATAACGCGGCGATGGAAGCGTACCTTGACGGCAAAGAACCATCCGTCGAGCTGCTCGATAAATGTATTCGTAAAGGCACGATCAGTCGTAAATTTATCCCTGTCCTCTGTGGCGCTTCGTTTAAGAACAAAGGCGTGCAACCGATGCTTGATGCGGTCGTGGATTATCTCCCGTCACCTCTTGATGTTGGCAATGTTCAAGGCTTTAAAGTGGACAGTAAGGATCCTGATGAGCGTCCGCCAAGCGATACGGCACCGTTTTCGGCGCTGGCGTTTAAGATCATGACCGATCCTTTTGTTGGCTCGTTGACATTTACGCGCATTTATTCAGGCACCCTCAATGCCGGCAGTTACGTTCAGAACACCATAAGGGGCGAGCGTGAACGCATCGGCCGTATGCTTTTGATGCATGCCAACTCGCGTGAAGAGATCAAAGAAGCTTATGCTGGTGATATTGTCGCTTTGGCAGCTCTTAAGGACACCAAAACTGGTGATACTCTGTGCGATCCCGTAAAACCGATTGTTCTCGTTAAAATGGAATTCCCTGAGCCTGTCATCGAAATGGCGATCGAGCCTAAAACAAAAGGCGATCAAGACAGGATGACTAATGCTTTGTTACGCTTGGTGCAGGAAGATCCATCTTTCCGTCTTGCCACCAATCCAGAGACAGGTCAGACGACGATCAAGGGCATGGGTGAGCTGCATCTCGAAATCAAGGTCGATATTTTACGCCGCGCACCCTACAACGTTGAAGTTACCGTTGGTTCTCCGCAGGTAGCCTATCGCGAAACAATTACACGCAAATCGACCATCGATTACACACATAAGAAGCAGTCGGGTGGTTCGGGCCAGTTTGCACGCGTTATTATTGAGTTTGAGCCATTGCCGCCGGGAAGCGGGTTTGTCTTTGAAACCAAGGTTGTTGGCGGTTCTGTGCCAAAAGAATTTATCCCAGGCGTTGAAAAAGGCCTTGAAGCCTCGATCGATAATGGTGTTGTTGCTGGCTTTCCGACCATCGATTTTCTGGCAAGGCTGGTTGACGGTGCTTACCATGATGTGGATTCGTCAGCCCTGGCGTTTGAAATCGCTGCGCGCGCGGCCTTCAGAGAAGGGCTGCCCAAATGCGGTCCAGTTTTGTTGGAACCGATCATGAAGGTCGAAGTTGTGACCCCTGAAGAGTACATGGGCGATGTCATCGGCGATTTAAATAGTCGCCGTGGACAGATCGAAAACCTTGATCAACGTGGCAATGCACGGACAATAGATGCAAAGGTGCCTTTGGAGCGCATGTTTGGTTACGTCAACAAGCTGCGCACCATGACGCAAGGTCGGGCGATGTACACGATGGAGTTTGATCATTACGAACAAGTGCCGCAAGCAATTGCGACAGAAGTGAAGACCAAGTTGGCCGGATAAGTAAGTAACAAGAAAACACGTAACAGTTCTTCAACGAATGGAGATGGAAGATGTCGAAGGAAAAGTTTAACCGTAATAAGCCTCACTGCAATATTGGCACCATTGGTCACGTTGATCATGGCAAAACGTCATTAACGGCGGCCATAACCAAGATATTGGCAAAAACGGGCGGCGCAACCTATACGGCCTATGATCAAATTGATAAGGCCCCTGAGGAAAAAGCGCGCGGTATCACGATTTCGACAGCTCACGTTGAGTATGAAACGAAAAAACGCCATTACGCGCATGTCGATTGCCCCGGTCATGCTGACTACGTTAAGAACATGATTACAGGTGCCGCGCAAATGGATGGCGCCATCCTCGTCGTGTCGGCAGCTGATGGTCCTATGCCGCAAACGCGTGAGCATATCCTTCTGGCTCGTCAGGTAGGCGTTCCTGCCATTGTTGTATTCATGAACAAGATGGATATGGCGGATCCTGAATTGGCAGAGCTCGTGGAAATGGAAATTCGCGACCTTCTGACAAAGTATCAGTTCCCCGGTGATAAGACGCCGATCATTCGTGGTTCGGCGCTATGCGCACTTGAAGATAAGAACCCCGAGTTGGGTGAGCAGGCGATCCTTAAACTTATGGAAGCTGTGGATACCTTTATCCCGCAACCTGATCGTCCCAAGGACAAGCCGTTCCTCATGCCGATCGAAGACGTATTCTCAATCTCCGGTCGTGGCACGGTCGTCACAGGTCGCGTCGAGCGTGGTATCGTCAAGGTCAACGAAGAAATCGAAATCGTTGGTCTAAAGCCGACGATTAAAACGGTTGTAACCGGCGTTGAAATGTTCCGTAAGCTGCTAGATCAAGGCGAGGCTGGCGATAACATTGGCGCCTTGTTACGTGGCACGAAGCGCGAAGAAGTTGAGCGCGGTCAAGTGTTGGCGAAACCTGGTTCAATTACGCCACACACCAAATTCAAGGCCGAATGTTACATTCTCACCAAGGATGAAGGTGGTCGTCATACACCGTTCTTTACCCATTACCGTCCGCAGTTTTATTTCCGTACAACGGACGTAACCGGTGAAGTGATCCTGCCGCAGGGTACAGAAATGGTTATGCCCGGCGATAACATCTCGGTTGAAATCCACCTCATTGCGCCGATTGCGATGGACGAAGGTTTGCGTTTCGCCATCCGTGAGGGTGGACGTACCGTAGGTGCTGGCGTTGTGGCAAAGATCGTTGAGTAAGAATGAAATAAATTCCCTCATCTCCCCAAGGCGGTGAGGGAATTAAAGATAGAAAGATAGATAGTGGCCAAGAAGCTTTCGCATCAAGTTACTGAAGGGATGTGGAGCGATTATGCAAAATGGCTGCTAGTGGAAAGAATATCGCTAACGCGGAGACTATATGCACCAACGTTTGGTTTGCGCATGCGACCAGAGGGAATAAGACAAGATTGTAAGAATAAAAGAGGTTTAGGTTAGGAGTTAAGAAAGACATGGAAACACAAACGATACGCATACGCCTTAAAGCGTTTGATCATCGCACGCTGGATCAGTCCGTGAGCGAGATCATAAGCACGGCTAAGCGCACGGGTGCGCAGGTCCGTGGGCCCATTCCGCTACCGACCTGGATTGAACGTTTTACTGTCAATCGCGGTCCGCATGTCGATAAAAAATCGCGCGAGCAGTTTGAAATCAGAACGCATCGCAGGTTGCTGGATATTCTTGAGCCGACACCACAAACCATTGACGCCTTGTCGAAAATTGATCTCGCAGCTGGCGTTGACGTTGAGATTAGAGTTTAGGGATAAGTATCATGCCTCAGAAACAGACAAAGCGTACCGGACTGATCAGCACCAAGCTGGGCATGACGCGCGTTTTCAATAAAGATGGCGAGCATGTGCCCGTGACGGTTCTGAAGCTTGATGACTGTCAGGTTGTTGCTGTGCGTACAAAAGAGAAAGATGGCTACGCCGCGATCCAGGTTGGCGGCGGTAAAGCCAAAGTTAAAAATGTATCGAAGCCAATGCGCGGCTATTACGCCAAAGCTAAAACCGAGCCCAAGAAAAAGTTGATAGAATTTCGTGTTACCGATGATGCTCTTTTAGAAGTCGGAACACCTCTTCTGGCTTCACACTTTACGCCTGGCCATTTTGTCGACGTAACATCGACCAGTATCGGTAAAGGATTTGCCGGTGTTATGAAGCGCTATAATTTTAAAGGGTTACGCGCATCGCATGGTGTTTCCATTTCTCATCGTAGTCATGGATCAACCGGTAATCGCCAAGATCCTGGTCGCGTGTTTAAGGGCAAGAAAATGGCAGGGCACATGGGTGATAGGCGCGTGACGACTTTGAATTTGGAAGTCGTGGCCGTCGATGCCGAACAGGGCTTGGTCATGATTAAAGGCAGCGTGCCTGGGGCTGAGGGTACTTACGTACAAATACGCGATGCCATTAAAGGCAGCGCGCCCAAGAAGGTTGTAGCTAAGCCCAAGATTGACGGTAAGGGTGAAAAGAAGCCTGAGAAAAAGGCCGATAAGCCTGAAGCTAAAACCGAGAAAAAAGCCGAAAAAGCGGCATAAACAAGAGAGTGCGAGAAGAGATATGAAAGCGAAGATCAAAAATCTAGAGAACAAGGACGTTGGCGAGATTGATTTGCTCGATGCCATCTTTGCTGTAGAGCCACGCCGCGATATTTTAACGCGCATGGTCAATTGGCAGTTGGCCAAACGCCGTTCTGGCAACCACAAAACCAAAGGCATCAGCGATGTCAGTGGTACGACGGCAAAACCCTGGGCCCAGAAGGGCACAGGTCGTGCGCGTCAGGGTAGCTTGCGTTCTCCTCAATTCCGCAAAGGCGGTATTATCTTTGGACCTGTTGTGCGCGATCATGCGCATGACATGCCGAAAAAAGTGCGCCAGTTAGCTCTGCGCATGGCTTTGGCTTCAAAGCAAAAAGACGGTAAGCTCATCGTCCTCGATAGTGCCAAAACAACGGACCACAAGACCAAGGCGCTGGCAGGAAAATTTAAAAAGCTTGGCTTAGCCTCGGCCTTAATTATCGATGGCGCCAATCTTGATCCGAATTTTACCAAGGCCGCGCGCAATATAAAGCACATCGACGTGCTGCCCGAGCAAGGCGCTAATGTATATGACATTTTGCGCCGCGACTTTTTGGTGTTGACCAAGAACGCGGTTGAGCAGCTGCAGGAGAGATTGAAATGAGCGCGGCAAAGAAGAAAGAGAAAACACCGCCATCGGATTTGGCGCCATTTTATCAGGTGATCTTGTCGCCTGTGATTACCGAGAAGGCAACGAATGGATCGCAACATAATCAGGTGACGTTTCGCGTTGCGCGGAAGGCGACAAAACCGATTATCAAGTCGGCCGTTGAAGCCCTGTTTAAGGTTAAAGTAAAAGCTGTGAACACGCATAACCGCAAAGGCAAGGAAAAGCGCTTTAAGGGCCGTATCGGTCAAAGAAGCGATGTGAAATTCGCAATTGTGACGCTGGTCGAAGGCAACACAATCGATGTGACGACAGGACTCTGAGGGTAGGGCTATGGCACTTAAAAAATATAATCCAGTTACGCCAGGTCTGCGGCAGGTCATTCAAGTTGATCGCTCAGAACTATGGAAGGGTAAGCCGGTTAAAGCTTTAACCGAAGGCTTGAGCAAAACAGGCGGTCGCAACAATAAGGGCCGTATTACCACGCGCCATATTGGTGGCGGTCATGCGCGCCGTTATCGCTTTGTCGATTTCAAACGTCGTAAAAATGATATGACCGCAACTGTCGAGCGTTTGGAGTATGATCCCAACCGCACAGCGTTCATCGCTCTCGTAAAATATCAAGACGGCACCCTATCATATATTTTGGCGCCGCAGCGTCTGCAAAAAGGCGATGTTGTGATTTCTGGTGACAAAGTCGATATTAAGCCAGGCAATGCCATGCAGATCAAAAACATTCCTGTAGGCACCATCATCCATAATGTTGAGATGCGTCCTGGTAAGGGTGGCCAAATTGCACGCTCTGCAGGCACCTATGTGCAGTTGGTTGGCAGAGACACAGGCGTTGCACAGATTAAACTCTCTTCTGGCGAGTTGCGCATCGTTCCACAAGAATGCATGGCAACCATTGGGGCGGTATCAAACGCCGATCATATGAACACACAACTTGGTAAAGCAGGTCGTAAACGTTGGCGCGGTGTAAGGCCGACCGTTCGTGGTGTTGTCATGAACCCGGTTGACCATCCACATGGTGGCGGCGAAGGCCGTACCTCAGGTGGTCGTCATCCGGTAACGCCATGGGGCAAAGGCACCAAAGGTACCAAGACGAGAAAGAATAAACGCACCGATCGTCAGATTATTCGCCGCGCTAATAAGCGCCGCGATCGTCAGGCAGCGTGAGGGCCAAGATGACAGATAGATACGTTTACGACTTCTCGACTGGTGTTCCTGACAGCTATTGGTGTGATGCCAATGGTAATAGGGTTGATGAGGGAGGGCACTTGATCAACAAGGACGGCATTAGATTGATCCCACCTGCGGAGCATCATCAAGCTCGTGGTGTAGATGCGCAGGTAGTTCCGCTCCATCCGCGCGCTAACCGTATGCCTATATTAGACGCTATCAAGCGTTTCACAGGTTTCAAAAATGCAGCGAATGGATAACAGGAGATAAGATGTCACGCTCAGTATGGAAAGGTCCTTTTGTCGATGGCTATCTGCTTAAGAAAGCAGAAAAAGCCCGTGGTTCAACACGCAATGAGATCATCAAAATCTGGTCACGGCGTTCGACGATTTTGCCGCAGTTCGTGGGCCTAACTTTTGGCGTCTATAACGGCAATAAGTTTTTACCGGTTTCGGTAACCGAAAACATGATCGGTCATAAATTTGGCGAGTTTGCACCGACCCGCTTCTTTAAGGCGCACAGTGTCGCCGACAAGAAGGTGGAAAAGACAGAAGGTACAGGGAGCTAACCCATGGCGAAGACGGAACGCAAACAAGCTGATGGGAAGGCGCTGGCCAAGGCCCGCGCCATCCGTACATCGGCACGGAAGCTTAATTTGGTTGCAGCTAGTATTCGTGGGAAAGCTGCCAGCGTTGCTTTGACGCAGCTGAATTTCGAAAGACGCCGTATTGCGCAAGACGTAAAGAAAGTTCTGCAAGCCGCTATTGCTAACGCAGAAAACAATCATGCTCTTGATGTCGACAAGCTTTATGTCGCCGAGGCTTGGGTTGGCCGTAGTTTTGTTATGAAGCGTATGCAAACGCGCGGCCGTGGCCGCAGTGCTGGAATTGAAAAGCCGTTTAGCAATCTGACGATTGTCGTCAAGGAACGGGAAGACAAGGTTGAAGACAAGAAATCCGAGGAGAAAAAAGTGAAGGGTAAAAGCTCGACAAAAACAAAAACAGCTAAAGCGCCGGCGCAAGCCGTTGCGGCGGGAGCCTAACCATGGGTCAGAAAGTTAATCCAATCGGTATGCGCCTTGGCATTAATCGTACTTGGGATAGCCGCTGGTTCTCGGGACATGGCTATGCTGATTTGTTGCATGAGGATTTGAAAATTCGTGATTTCTTGATCAAACGCCTTGGTCAGCAAGCCGGTATCGCCCGTATTATTATTGAGCGTCCTGCCAAGAAAGCACGGGTGACCATTCACTCGGCTCGTCCTGGCGTTGTTATTGGCAAAAAAGGCGCGGATATAGAAAAGCTGCGCGCTGATTTGGCAAAGATGACAAGCGCCGAAGTTAGTCTCAATATTGTTGAAATCCGTAAGCCTGAAATCGATGCAAAGTTAGTTGCTGATAATATTGCCAATCAGCTTGAACGCCGCGTTGCCTTTCGTCGCGCCATGAAGCGTGCCGTGCAGTCTGCCATGCGCCTTGGGGCTCTTGGCATTCGTATTAATTGCGGTGGCCGTTTGGGCGGTGCTGAAATCGCGCGTATGGAATGGTACCGCGAAGGACGTGTTCCTTTGCATACCCTGCGTGCTGACGTGGATTATGGCGTTGCGACAGCTTTCACAACGATGGGAACTTGTGGCGTCAAAGTTTGGATCTTTCGTGGCGAAATTCTTGATCATGACCCGATGGCGCAAGAAAAGCGTATCCTCGAAGGTCAGCCGCAGCGGGCATAAGGGATATAGGAAAGAACCATGTTACAGCCAAAACGCACCAAATATCGCAAAGCACATAAGGGCCGCATTCACGGCGCTGCCAAAGGCGGCTTCCGTCTTAGCTATGGCGCCTATGGCCTTAAGGCGCTTGAGCCAGAACGCGTCACGGCGCGTCAGATCGAAGCCGCGCGTCGTGCCATTACAAGGGCTATGAAGCGGCAAGGTAGATTGTGGATACTTGTGTTTCCAGATGTGCCTGTCTCGCGCAAGCCAGCCGAAGTTCGCATGGGCTCCGGCAAAGGTACGCCAGAATTTTGGGCGTGCCGCGTACATCCTGGTCGCATCATGTTTGAGATGGATGGCGTGCCGGTAGCAGTTGCCAAAGAAGCTTTTGGTCTTGCCGCAGCCAAATTGCCGATTAAAACGAAATTTGTTCAGCGTGAGGCAGCGTAACATGGCAAAAAATACAGTTAAGACAGCCGATATCAGGCTCAAGACAGAAAAAGAGCTGGAAACGCGCCTGACTGAATTGCGTAAGGAGCAGTTCAATCTGCGTTTTCAAAAAGCTACGGGTCAACTCGCTAACACGGCGCGCGTGACACATGTACGCAAAGAGATTGCCAAAATCATGGCTGTCACAGGTGAACGTCAAAGGGGTGTTGTCAGAACAGCTACGGTAAAACCTGCGGCCAAGAAATCAGCTGCAAAACCGGCCGCAAAATCGGCCAAGAAATCTGCTTAGGAAGGATAAAGAGGAGCTAAAATGCCGCGTCGTATATTGCAAGGAACGGTCGTCAGTGACAAGGCCGACAAGACCATTACGGTTCTCGTCGAACGTCGCGTTATGCATCCGCTTTATAAAAAATATATTCGCACATCCAAGAAATATGCGGCTCATGATGAAAAAAATAGCCGCAAAATTGGCGATGTAGTGCAAATCGTCGAGTGTGCGCCGATCAGCAAAAGTAAACGTTGGGCCCTCGTTAGTAATGAGGACACGGCAAAGAAAATTAAACCAAAGACCAATAAAACGGAGGAGAATTAATTATGAGTAGCTCTGATTATAAATCCCCTCATAGGACAGGTTTGGGCCTGCAAGCAATCAGGTTTATTCCAGAAAATGCACGAAGGGGAGAACCGAGAGCCGGGACCCTGGCGGAGGCTTTCGAGGGGAAACGGAAGTGGTTTCAAGGAAATTCCGGCCTAGATGCGGAATCTGAGAGAGGGCCAGTGGGCCGTCTGTTGAGGACTGTGTTTCGTATTGGTTATGGTACGAATTAAATGAATAGAACTAGAAGGTAGATAGGTTAAGTATCATGATCCAGATGGAATCAGTTCTTGATGTAGCCGATAACAGCGGTGCTAAGCACGTGCTGTGCATCAAAGTGCTGGGGGGCTCAAAGCGCAAGGTCGCTACGATTGGCGATATTATCGTAGTTTCGATCCGCGACGCTATTCCGCGTGGCAAAGTTAAGAAAGGCGATATTCATAAAGCAGTGATTGTTCGCCAGAAATTCGCCCTGCGCCGCAGTGACGGAAGCCTCATCCGCTTCGATCGCAACGCCGCCGTTCTGATCAACAAAGATAAGGAACCTATCGGTACACGTATATTTGGGCCCGTGACGCGCGAACTGCGCAGTCTAGGTTTTATGAAAATCATCTCTTTGGCTGAAGAGGTGCTCTAATGGTGACGAAAATGAAGCTTAAAAAGAAAGACCGCGTGATTGTCATCACCGGCAAAGACAAAGGCAAAATCGGCGAAGTGACGACTGTATTGCCTCAGGAAAACCGTGTGGTTGTTTCGGGCGTGAATATGATTGCGCGTCATACCCGTCCGTCACAGCAAAACCCACAAGGCGGCATTGTGCGTCGCGAAGCGCCCATTCATGCTTCGAACGTGGCGCATGTTGATCCGAAAGATAACAAAGCAACGCGCATTGGTTTTAAAACGGCCGAACATGGCCGCAAAGTACGATTTGCCAAACGTTCCGGCGAATTGATTGATTGAGGATTGATAAAATGACAGCTAGAAAAGCAGAAAAATACGTTCCACGCTTGGAACAACATTATAGGGAGACCATTCGTCCCAAACTCGTCAAGGAGTTTGGTTATAAGAACGGGCTTGCTGTGCCACGGTTGGAGAAGATCGTCATCAATATGGGCGTTGGCGAAGCCGTCAATGACAGCAAGAAGACCAAAAATGCTGCCGAAGAATTGGCGCTTATCGCGGGTCAAAGGCCGGTCATCACGCGCGCGCGTAAAGCTATTGCGACTTTCAAAGTACGTGGCGGACTTGGCATCGGCTGCAAGGTAACCTTGCGCCGCGAGAAAATGTATGAGTTCCTCGATCGCCTGGTCAATATAGCGCTTCCCCGTGTGCGCGACTTCCGTGGCGTGTCGCCAAAAAGCTTCGATGGTCAAGGTAACTATGCCCTAGGCCTCAAAGAACAGATCGTGTTTCCGGAAATCGATTATGACAAAATCGACGAAATCCGCGGCATGGATATTGTAATCTGTACAACAGCTAAGACGGATGACGAAGCGCGCGCTTTATTGCGGGCTTTCGACATGCCGTTCCAAGGTTAAGGAGAACAACCAATGGCAAAATCCTGCCTCATTGAAAAAGAAAAGTTACGTCGTCGTTTGGCAAAAAAATACAAGGTCAAGCATGACAAGCTAAAAGCGACCATCATGGACAAAGAAACGTCGATGGAAGATCGTTTTAATGCTGTCATGGCGCTAGCCAAACTGCCGCGGAATTCGGCCAAAGTTCGCCAACATAATCGTTGTGAACTTACCGGTCGCCCGCGCGGTGTTTATCGTAAGTTTAAATTGTGCCGTATCAAGATTCGTGAACTGGCCTCATCAGGCCAGATTCCCGGCATTATCAAATCGAGCTGGTAGGGGAGGGACACGAATGTCCGTCAGTGATCCATTAGGTGATATGTTAACCCGCATTCGTAATGGCCAGATGGCCAATATGCCGGTTGTAGAATGTCCTTTTTCCGCTTTTCGTAAGCGGGTACTGGAGGCTATGGAGCGTGAAGGTTATATTCGCGGCTTCAGCGAAGTGAAGCATAGTAAATCGCAAGCGATCCTGGCGATTGAACTAAAATACCATGAAGGCAGTGGCGCCATTCGTAAAATTGAGCGGGTGTCGACGCCCGGCCGTCGTGTGTACGCAGGGATCAAGGATCTGGGTCGTGTGTTTAACGGACTTGGTGTTTCGATACTGTCCACGCCGCGCGGTGTTTTGTCTGATAACGAAGCGCGTGCGCAGAATGTTGGCGGCGAAGTGCTATGTCGAATCTTTTGAGGAATTGGAGTTAAGTCATGTCGCGCGTCGGTAAATATCCCGTGGCTTTGCCGCAAGGCGTTTCAGCCGAAGTGAAAGGTCATACGATTGCCATTAAAGGCAAGCTCGGTAACTTGTCACTGCTTTGCCCTAACGAAATCGACGTCAAAGTTGCTGACGGTAAGGTGGCTGTTGCGATGCACGAAGATACGCCGCGGGCCCGGGTGTTATGGGGAACAACGCGTAATAATATTAATAATATGGTCAAAGGCGTAACCGACGGTTTTAAGACTTTACTTGAAATAGAAGGTGTTGGTTTTCGTGCGGCTATTCAGGGCAAGGATCTCGTTCTGCAAATCGGATTTAGCCATGAAGTTAAGTATCTGGCGCCAGAAGGCATTACGATCAAGGCCGAAAAACCGACACTTATCTCGGTAACCGGAACCGATCGGCAAAAAGTCGGTCAAGTGGCTGCTGAAATTCGGGCGCTGAAAAAACCGGAACCTTACAAAGGCAAGGGTATCAAATACGAGGGCGAGCGTATTCGCCGAAAAGAAGGTAAGAAGAAATAAGGAACAAAAACCATGTTGTCGTCAAAAGAACTACACCATCGCCGCGCCAAGCGGACCCGCTATCAAATCGCCCAGAAGTCACATGGGCGCTTGCGCCTTTCTGTTCATCGTTCAGGACAGAATATTCAGGCTCAGATCATCGATGATCGCATTGGTAAAACGCTTGTTTCGGCTTCCAGCCTTGAAGTTGAATTGCGCAAGAAGCTTAAGACCGGCGCCAATAAAGAGGCCGCCAAGACTATTGGCCAATTGGTTGCCGAACGTGCGATCAAAGCCGGCATTAAGGAAGTTGTGTTTGATAGAGGTGGTTATGTCTATCATGGGCGGATTAAAGAATTAGCCGAAGCCGCACGCGAAGCTGGCTTAACGTTTTAGGAGTGCACTAAATGGCAAGAGCAGAAAAATCAAGAAAGTCCGGTGAGGACAAAGAAGACCAACGCGAAGGCCGAGAACTAATTGAAAAGCTCGTAACCATTAATCGCGTCGCAAAAGTTGTCAAAGGCGGTAAACGTTTTGCCATGGCAGCCGTTGTGATTGTTGGTGATGGCAAGGGCAAGGTGGGCCTAGGTACGGGTAAAGCACGCGAGGTTCCAGAAGCCATTCGTAAAGCAACAGATGCAGCCAAACGCAAGATGCGCCGCGTTCCATTACGTGAAGGCCGCACACTCCATCATGATGTTCAAGGCCGCTATGGGGCAGGCCGCGTAGTCTTACGTACAGCCCCTTCGGGTACCGGTATTATAGCTGGTGGTCCGATGCGCGCCGTATTCGAGGCTTTAGGCTTACATGATGTGGTCGCCAAATCGATTGGTTCTTCCAATCCGCACAACATGATCAAAGCTACTTTTGCGGCTCTAGCCCAAGTCGCAAGTCCGCGTTCGGTCGCCATGCGCCGTGGTAAGAAAGTGAATGAAATTCTAGGCAAGAAACAGACAGATCAGGCTGATGCGAAGGAAGCCTGATAGAACAATAGGATCGTCACATGACAGTTAAGGCACAAACGAAGAGCGCAGCCGGATCTAAGCGACTGGTTGTTGTTACGCAGACCGGCAGCTCATATAACCGCAAGCCAGGGATGCGCGAGACTTTGATCGGTCTTGGTTTAGGCAAAGTACGCGCGACGCGTGAATTAGAAGATACATCGGCCGTGCGTGGCATGATCGAAAAAGTACGCCATCTTGTGAAGGTGGAAGAAAAAGGAAGCAGCAAATGAAACTGAATGATTTGAGAGATAATCCCGGCGCCCGCAAAAAACGTATGATCGTTGGGCGTGGCATTGGTTCCGGCAAGGGCAAAACTTGCGGTCGTGGTGTTAAGGGCCAGAAAGCGCGCACCGGTATATCGGTGGTAGGCTTCGAAGGCGGCCAGATGCCCCTTTATCGTCGTTTGCCGAAGCGTGGGTTTAATAACATATTTGCCAAGGACTATGCCGAGATCAATCTCGGTCGCTTGCAACACGCGATCGAAGGTGGACGCTTAGATGCCAAGCAACCGATAACCGAGGAAATGTTAGTCAAAGCCGGTGTTGTGGCTAAGGCTTGCGATGGCGTGCGCTTGCTCGGTAAGGGTGAGATTAAGGCCAAAGTGCAGTTGACCGTTACCGGCGCCTCTAAATCGGCTGTAGCGGCCATAGAAAAAGCAGGCGGCAAGGTTACGATTACGGCGCCAGCAAAACAGAAAGAATCTGCTGCTTAGCTTTTCAGCTTCCTCTTTGGCAGACATTGGCTTCGGCGACGTTCGTTCGTATCGCGTGAAGAACAGCCATTTTTGCACTGCGTCATAGCTCTAACTTGTTTTGGGCTTGCTAAGTCTCTATATCTTCCTAGTTCTTAATTATGATCGTGAAATCCACCCATGGCATCTCCAGCTGAATCCCTTGCCGCAAATTTAAATATGTCAGCCTTTTCAAAGGCGACAGAGCTCAAGAGCCGTGTATGGTTCACACTCTCAGCGCTCATCGTTTATCGTATTGGTACTTATATACCGGTGCCAGGGATCGATCCGGTAACGCTTGGCGAGCTTTTTAAACAGCATGGCGGCGGTATTCTCGGCATGTTTGATATGTTTTCTGGCGGTGCCCTTAAGCGTATGACCATTTTTGCGCTCAGTGTTATGCCTTATATTACTGCGTCAATTATCATTCAGCTTTTATCCGCGATTGTGCCCAGTTTTGAGGCGCTCAAGAAAGAAGGCGAAAGCGGCCGGGTCAAACTTAATCAATATGCGCGATATCTAACGGTGCTCTTTGCCGTCGTCCAGTCCTACGCTTTGGCTGTTGGACTTGAGAATATGATGGGTGCTTCTGGCTCGGCCGTGGTCATACCTGGTGCTTTCTTTCGCTTGAGTACGATGGTGACACTGACAGGTGGCACGGTTTTTCTCATGTGGGTTGGCGAACAAATAACGGCGCGCGGCATCGGTAATGGCACTTCGCTGATTATCTATTCAGGTATTGTCGCTAATTTACCGCATGCCATGGCCCAAACTTTGGAGTTGGGGCGTACTGGCGCGCTTTCAACCTGGTTTATTTTTCTTATCCTTGCCCTGATCATAGGTGTTTTGGCTGTCTGTGTCTTCTGTGAGCGGGCGCAACGCCGCATCCTTGTACAATATCCCAAACGTCAAGTCGGCAATAAAATGTATGGTGGCGAGGCCTCGCATCTTCCGCTTAAGATCAATACCTCTGGTGTTATCCCGCCAATCTTTGCCAGCTCGCTTCTGCTTTTTCCTCTAACGTTGGCGAGTTTTACAAATGTGCAACAAAAGGGCGGCTTTTTGGCTGATCTTGTCACCGAACTCGGCCATGGCAAACCGCTGTTTATGATCCTTTATGCCGCGCTCATTATCTTTTTTGCGTTCTTTTATACGGCCGTCGTTTTCAACCCGCAGGAAACGTCGGATAACCTCAAAAAATACGGCGGCTTCGTTCCTGGTATACGTCCCGGTAAAAATACAGCGGATTATTTTGATTATGTGCTGACGCGTCTCACTGTTCTCGGTGCCTTCTATCTGGCGGGGATCTGTCTCTTGCCTGAGTTTCTGATGTCAAAGGGTGCCGTGCCATTTTATCTTGGCGGAACATCCCTTCTCATTGTCGTCAGCGTTACAATTGATACCATTTCTCGCATCCAATCCCACCTCATTGCCCACCAATACGAAGGGCTAATCAAAAAATCTAAACTACGCAGTGGGCGCTAAGTCTTAGTCGGGGAGAGTTAATCGTATGAATATTATTCTTCTAGGCCCACCAGGAGCTGGAAAGGGCACTCAGGCCCGTTTTCTAGAAGAAAAATACGGCATGTTGCAGTTAGCTACAGGTGACATGCTCAGAGCCGCCATTCGGCGCGCCGAGCCTATCGGCGTTGAAGCCAAAAAAATTATGGATCAAGGAAAATTAGTTCCCGATCAATTAATGATCAAAATGATAGAGGTCAGTATCGAGCATCCTGCTTGCACGCGGGGGTTTATTCTCGACGGATTTCCACGAACGGTACCGCAGGCCGAAGCGCTGGATGTTATGTTAGCCTCGCGGCATAAAAAACTGGATGCCGTCATTGAACTCAGCGTTGACGAAGCCACTCTGATTGAACGAATTTCCGGTCGATTTATATGTGCCAAGTGCGGCGCTGGCTATCATGACAAATTTATGCCGACAAAAGTTCCAGGTGTCTGTGATGAATGTGGCAATAAGGAGTTTATCAGGCGCCCAGACGACAATGCTGAAGTGCTTAAAACGCGGTTAAAGGCCTTTAATGAGCAAACGGCACCCATTTTGCCTTATTATAAAGGAAAAAACCTTCTCCATATTGTCGATGGCATGGCATCGATGAAAGAAGTCCAAGAAAAGATTGAGTCTATCCTTGAGATGGCTAAAAAGTCCTGATTCTTGTGTTTTTAGAAGCACCCCGCCCCCCTTGCCTTTGTTGGTAAAAAATCAGATCATCTTTCTTAGGAAAAGCTTAAAATTAAAGCTTTATCTGTAGGTGATAAATTCCTTCCTTTTGTTGCATTTGCCCATCCTTAACCATACGGCAAGACTTTTATGCCAAAAATTGCGCTTGCAGTTTGTGTCTATCGCTCGGGGTTTTTGCCGCAAATCTTACCTCTCTTCACTTAGCTTCCAGCCGGGTGAAAAATGTGATCTTCGATGAGTTGTTTCGATAAGGGAGAAGAAGCGTGAGTCAATTAGCTAATCTTAAAGTTCTAGTTGCTGACGATCATTTTTTGATCCGGCAATTTGTTCGCAATACTTTGCAGGAATCGAAAATCACCAATGTGCAAACGGCCGCCGATGGCAATGAAGCTATTGACCTTGTGCAAAAGGCTTATGAAGCGCACCAGTCCTACGACATCGTTTTTCTCGACTGGAACATGCCAACGATCTCTGGGCTGGAAGTACTAAGTTACTTCCGCGCCAAGCCAGAATATGCCGACACGGCCTTCGTCATGCTAACGGCCGAGTCTGAACAACAGAACATCATGAAGGCGATTAAAGCGGGAGCGACTTCTTATATTATTAAGCCGGTTTCTCCTTCTGATTTGGGAAAAAAACTTATTGAGATTAATGAGTGGATTAAACGCAAGCGCCAAACGACGCAGGTTATGAATGGATAAGGGCATCGACGCTAAACAGGAAGTGCAGGGGAAAGCCATGTCGCAAAATGTACATCTGGCGTTAGATGAACAGCTCGCCAAAGATATTTCAGCGGCTGTTTGTAACGCTATGCGCGAGACCTTTGCCGCCGAAGTGACGCCCGGTGTCTATGAGATCGGCGAGGGAATGGTCTCCTTGGTTGGTGACGTTTCAGGCGTTATTGGTATGGCCCAAAACTATCTCGAGGGTACTTTAACCCTCTGTCTGACCTTTGAAACGGTGCGTGATATTTTGCCTCAAGTTATTGGTAAGTCAGTTTCCGTTACGCATGAAATGGCTGTTGATGCTGTAGGCGAAATTACTAATATGATTTTTGGTCAGGTCAAAGCCGATCTAAATCGCCGCGGTTACAATCTCAAACTTGGTATTCCAAGCGTGGTGACCGGTCGTGGGCACTTTGTCAGTCAATTCCATCGCGGCAAATACATGATCGTACCTTTTCATCTTGATGGCCAATTGTTTCAGGTGCATATCGCCTTGCATACCAGTCATAACGACAACAAACCGCATTAAGCATGGCGGAAAAATGGACTGCCATGTTCCATACTTCCAAAAAAAAGACTTCTTCAGCTTCCGCGGGCATGGCAAAGGACGTGCAGCCATCGCGCGCTAACGCCGAAAATAAAACGGTGCTGACGGAAGCCATCCGCCAGGTTGACATCATTCATACGTCTCTTGCCGGCATGACGGCCATTGTTCTGATGTTGCTGTATGCGGTGGCGTTGCCGGTCTTTGGCTACCCTCCTGTCAACCAGGTTTTCGCTTTTGTCATCATGACCTTGGCTGCCTTTGTGGGCATTGCTGGACTTTACTACATGAACTACCGTGTTCATGAGCATGTCAGTCAACAAGCGCGGTTGACAGAAGTTCTCGTTAATAGTCTAGGTCAGGGGTTTCTCGTATTCGATATTGAAGGCAAATGTGGTCCGGTCTATTCCCAGGCCTGTATCGATTTACTTGAAACAGTTCCGGCGGATAAAAGCGTCGTAGATGTGCTGCATATACCTGAAGCTCAGCGCGTTGATTTTAAGGACTGGATGGACGTTCTGTTTATGCCCAACCATGCCCTTGGTTTTGATGACGTTATCGCCTTTATGCCTCAGTTCTTCCCGCACAGCCAAGGCCGTCGCATCAGTCTGATGTATCGTCCCATTCGGGCCAAAGACGGATCTCTCATGCAAGTCGTGGTCATTGCCACCGACCAAACCGAAGAATATGAAGCGCAGCAACGCGCCAAACAACAACAGAACTTTGCCAACATGATTTGCCGCATCTTCAGGGAACGCAATCAGTTCCGCGCGACCCTAACTCAGTTACGCGAGTTTCTAGAAGCTGCCGAAGGGCCCAAAGTTAAGCGCGAAGAGGCGGCGCCTATATTACGCTCACTGCACACTTTAAAGGCAACGGTTAAACATTTTAGTTTAGTAGAACTAGGCGATATTATTAATCAGATTGAAAAAGATTTGCGTAGCGAAGCGATTGTTACCGATGAAGCTTTTCAATTGGAGCTCAGTGCCGGCCGTCAAAAAGTTGCTGCTGGCCTTGCGCGTGTCATGAACGAAGTGCGCGACTTGATCGGTAGCGATTATGAGTGGCGCGGCAATATGCATGAAATTGAAGAAGCGACGGTTTATGATTTTGCGCGTGAGATGGAAGCCAGGCACGCAGATCCCGAACTTGTGCGTCGGTTTCTAAGCTCGATTGCGGCCGTTCCGATCAATGATTGTTTTCGTTCTTTTGACCGTGAATTACAAGAGCTTGCCGCCATCATGGGTAAACAAGTGAAACCGATCCGTTACACGGGCAGTAATCCACGTGTGCTGACACAACCTATTCAGGGCTTGTTATTCTCGCTGACGCACGTCTGTCGCAATATTGCCGATCATGGTATCGAAGCCCCTGTAACACGTTTAGCGCGCGGCAAAGATCCCATGGGCCAAGTTGCTATTCATACCGAAATTGTTATCGGTGATGAAAAGAAAGAATGGCTGCGCATTGTAATCAGCGATGACGGTAATGGTATCGATCCGTCGCGTGTCCGTGCCAAGTTGGCCGCGAGCGATCCTAATGGGGCGTGGCGGTTTGAAGACGATCAAACGGTCATTCAACATATCTTTTCATGGGGCATCTCAACGCGTGATGACATCAATGAGTTGTCGGGGCACGGCGTTGGCATGGAGGCGGTTGAGCGCGAAGTGAGGCTATTGGGGGGCTCGATCAAGGTCTCATCAAGTCTCTATCAAGGGGCACGTTTTGATATCCGTATTCCCTATATTCTCAGTATGAACGTAAATTCAGACCCTAAGATTCACGCCATCCATGCTTAAAGCCGTGAAAAACTTCCTTTATCTATTTGAAATAACAAATAAAACTAGAGTTTTTCTTAGCTGCCGTTTGGCTTGACAGTTAACAATCCATCCCTATACTCGCGCGTCTCGGCCCCAAAGACGGGGCAGGGTTTCTTTTTGTGCTTTTTGATGCATCGCAGTGGCGGTTGCGCGTAGCGCAAAGCGGTTGCGACAACTGGAATTATCGTCGCCGGCGCCTCGGACGATGGCGTCAGGGCGGCGGTTTGCTGTTTTTATGGATGAAGGAGAGACGTGTGGCTCGTATTGCAGGTGTAAATATTCCCGCAGCAAAACCTTTGCACATTGCGTTGCGCTATATTTATGGCATTGGACCTACCAATGCTCTTGAGATTTGCGAACGCGTCGGTGTTACCGCTACCAAGCGTGTCAATCAGTTGACGGAATCTGAAGTTCTCCGCATTCGCGAAGATATCGACAAAAATTACAAAGTCGAAGGCGACTTACGTCGCGAAGTTGCGATGAACATCAAACGTCTCATGGACCTTGGTTGTTATCGTGGCTTGCGTCATCGCAAGGGTTTGCCGGTTCGCGGTCAACGCACGCACACCAATGCACGCACGCGTAAAGGTAAAGCTAAGCCGATTGCCGGCAAGAAGATTGCAACCAAGAAATAATCATACAGGATAATGGATCGCATATATGGCTAAGCAAGAAAAACCAGCAGCATCAGACCAGAAGACGTCGGCAGCACCCGTCGCACGTCGTCGCCGCGAACGTAAGAATATCGTCAACGGTACGTGTCATGTGAATGCAAGTTTCAATAATACGATTATCACCATAGCCGATGCGCAGGGAAATGCGATCGCTTGGTCATCCTCCGGTTTGATGGGCTTTAAAGGTTCGCGTAAATCCACGCCCTATGCGGCGCAGGTGGCGGCTGAGGATGCGGGACGTAAAGCGATGGAGCATGGCGTACGCACCATCGAGGTTGAAGTTAAGGGGCCAGGGGCAGGACGCGAATCGGCCTTACGTGCCTTGCAGGCAGTCGGTTTTTCGATCACGTCGATCCGCGACGTGACGCCTATACCGCACAATGGTTGCCGTGCCCCTAAAAGACGGCGTGTGTAGTCAGTATTGTTTTAACGATTAACTGTTTTCTCGAACGAAAGAGGGTAAGCCGTGTTGCAAAGAAACTGGAAATCACTCATTCAGGCAACCAAGCAGATTCACACGTCGGATGATCCGAAACGTGTAGCAACTGTTGTCGCCGAACCGTTGGAACGCGGCTTTGGTATGACGCTCGGCAATGCGCTGCGCAGGATATTGCTATCCTCGTTGCAGGGCGCCGCTGTAACATCGATCCAGATCGAGGGTGTTTTGCATGAATTTTCGAGCATCCCCGGCGTTCGCGAAGACGTTACCGACATCGTTCTGAATATCAAGGCCTTGGCGCTTCGCATGCACAGCGAGGGGCCGCGTAAAATCCGTTTGCGCGCAGATGGCCCTGGTGAAGTTACGGCCAAACAGATCGAGACCAGCTCAGATATCGAAATTATGAATCCAGATCTCGTCATTTGCACACTCGATCGTGCGGCAAAGCTGGTGATGGAAATGACCGTCGACAGTGGTCGCGGGTACATACCTGCTGCCGCGTTACGCAAGGAAGACACGCCTATTGGCTTGATACCTATTGACGCTCTTTTTAGTCCAGTTCGCAAAGTTGCTTACAAAGTTGAGAACAGCCGCGTAGGACAAGTTACCGACTATGATAAATTGTCGATGACGGTTGAAACCGATGGCTCGATCACGCCTGAAGATGCAATCGCCGTTGCGGCGCGCATTCTTCAAGACCAATTGCAGCTCTTCATCAACTTTGAAGAACCCAAGCAAGCCATGCAGCAAGAAGCTGTTGGTGAATTACCGTTCAATCGTAATCTGTTGCGCAAGGTTGATGAGTTGGAACTTTCTGTACGTTCAGCCAACTGCCTCAAGAACGACAACATCGTTTATATCGGCGACTTGGTGCAAAAGAGTGAAGGCGAGATGCTGCGTACGCCAAATTTTGGTCGCAAAAGTCTCAACGAGATCAAAGAAGTTCTTTCGCAAATGGGTTTAAATTTGGGCATGCAAATTCCCAACTGGCCACCTGAAAACATCGAAGATCTTGCTAAAAGGCTTGAAGAGCCATTTTAAATTAATTGGGTTCTAATACTGCAAAGTAAAACTTCAGGTTAGAGCCTATACTTAATCGGTTCCTGCAAGAAAGTTTCACATGAAACTCATCACAGGGGCCAAGCCAAAGGGAAGGACACGCTATGCGTCACGCAATTGCCGGCCGTAAGCTCAACAGAACGAGCAGCCATCGTCAAGCGATGTTCGCCAATATGGCTGTTGCACTTATCCAGAACGAACAGATCCGCACAACGTTGCCGAAAGCGAAAGATCTTCGTCCTGTTGTTGAAAGGCTGATTACCTTGGGCAAAAAAGGCGGCTTGGCTAATCGTCGTCGCGCGCATGCAATTCTTCGTGATGAGGAAAGTGTACGCAAACTGTTTGATATTTTATCAAAGCGGTACGAGAAGCGTTCCGGAGGTTATACCCGCGTATTGAAAGCTGGTTTCCGTTATGGTGACGCGGCTGCGATGAGTGTTATTGAGCTTATTGATCGCGATCCAGAAGCTAAAGGCCGTAAGGACATTGAGGCTGCTACCAAGCAGACTGAAAAAGAAATGAACGAGGCACACGTTTAATGCGCGTCAATCGCTGCCTCCTGTTGTTCCTGCTAGGCACTTTAACGGCGTGCACTTTTGGCGGATCCAAAGAAGAAACCTATACCAATAAAGCCGGCGAAACCACGGTCATCGAGAGTGACCGCGAGCTCTGTGTCCATTCCTGCAATGACGACTATTCACGCTGCATGGACAGCGATCCAGCCCAGAAAACAATCGAGGGCATGCCCCCAGGTATGGTTGGTGCCGCAGCTGATTGTAGGAACTCCCTGCAGGAGTGCCTGCCCTCCTGTAAGGGCAGATAATAAAGGCCTATAAAATTATCACCTGCGGTATTCACAAGGGCCTTGTGGCTTACTATCTTGTTCCTAGCCATGATGAAACTTAACGTAACAAGTATCGTCCTTCTGATACTAGCGATAACGCTCTTCGGTAGTAGCGGCAGCTTTGCTCAGAGCCAGCAAGTGCCCGAAACTCGGCAACAGATTACCTTCAGCTATGCCCCACTCGTCAAACAGGTGGCGCCAGCCGTCGTCAATATCTATGCCTCTAAAGTCATACAGCAACGCGTCGTTTCGCCCTTGTTAGATGATCCGTTCTTTCGTCAGTTTTTCGAGGGCTCCATGCCGCCCGGTTTCAATCGCCAAAGGCTGCAAGACTCTCTTGGATCAGGTGTCATCGTAAGATCAGATGGTCTCATTGTAACCAGCAATCACGTCATTCAAGGGGCCGATCAAGTCAAGGTTGTTTTGTCAGACAGGCGTGAATTTGATGCCAAAGTCATAACTTCAGATGACCACTCTGATTTGGCCGTATTGCGGGTTGAAATCAAGGGCGAGCATTTACCTTACATCGAACTGAGAGACTCTGATGAAGCCCAGGTAGGCGATTTAGTGTTGGCTATTGGTGATCCTTTTGGTGTTGGCCAGACGGTAACCAGCGGTATTATTTCGGCGTTGGCGCGTACCGGTGTCGGCACGCATGATTTGAATTATTTTATTCAAACCGATGCTGCCATTAATCCTGGAAACTCCGGTGGCGCGCTCGTTACGATGGATGGCAAGCTTATAGGCATCAATTCTTCCATTTATTCGCAAAGCGGCGGCAATATCGGTATAGGTTTTGCCGTTCCATCCAATATGGTGCGCGCCCTCATTAATGCCGTCGCCCAAGGCATCAAAACCGTTGTGCGGCCATGGACAGGGGTGGGGGGCCAAGAAGTTACGCCAGCGTTGGCGTCTTCTTTAAGTATGTCGCAACCTAGCGGCATGTTGGTCAACGACCTTCATTCGCTCAGCCCGGCACGCAAAGCGGGTCTTCGCATTGGCGATGTCGTGACGTCCGTCAACAATCGCACTGTCGATGGGCCCGACGCGTTTCAATATCGCATAGCCACACTGCCCATCGGCTCAATGGCTGATCTCGGTATCATGCGTCAGGGGCAAAAATCAGACATTCAAATCAATCTCATAGCACCTCCAGAAGATCCACCGCGCGAGCAGACCATTGTCGGCGGACGCAACCCCTTAACAGGGGCTACGATCGCCAATTTGTCGCCGGCCTTAGGCGAAGAGATGAATATTCACAGTATCGAAAGAGGGGCTGTTGTCATCAGCCTTAAAGACAATACGCTCGCCGTAAGCATTGGATTGCAGATCGGTGATGTCATCACGGCTGTCAATGATGAGAAAGTAGATTCTGTAAGCACAGCCCTAGCGGCTGTCAACGCGAGCACCAAAGGTTGGCGCGTACAGATCAAACGCGGCGATAATACGCTTACAATCATGGTCAGCGGGTGAGTAAAGCTGCGCCATCTCTATTTTCAGAGACTGTGCCGCGGCCATTGGCAGATCGTTTGCGCCCACAAAAGATTGTCGATGTCGTTGGACAAGATCACATTTTATCTCAAGCAGCGCCCATTGGCCGGATGGTTGCAGGCAAACGTTTATCGTCGATTATCTTCTGGGGTCCGCCTGGTTGCGGTAAAACGACGATTGCGCGTCTTTTAGCCGAAGCCGTTGGCCTTTATTTCGAGCCTGTATCGGCCGTAGCTTCTGGCGTTGCCGATTTGCGCAAAATATTCGAATCCGCCCAAGGTAGGCGCGCTTCAGGACAGGGCACGCTGCTTTTTATTGATGAAATTCATCGCTTCAATCGGGCACAACAGGACGTTTTATTGCCTTATGTTGAAGACGGAACTGTAGTTTTAGTCGGTGCTACAACCGAAAATCCGTCGTTTGAGTTGAACGGCGCTCTTCTATCACGTTGCCAAGTTTTGGTGCTTAACCGCCTCGATGATGCGGCCCTTGAGTTGCTGCTTGCGCGTGCTGAACAGATGGCAAAACGCAAATTGCCGCTTAATAATGAAGCGCGTACGGCCTTAAAAGCCATGGCGGACGGCGATGGACGTTATATTTTGACGATGGCGGAAGAACTCCTGACATTACCTCAAGAGAGAGAACTCGATCCACAAACATTGGCCGACTTCGTTCAACGCAGGCGTCCGCTCTATGATAAAGCCCAGGAAAGTCATTACAACTTGATCAGTGCACTGCATAAGTCGCTGCGCGGTTCGGATTGTGATGCGGCGCTATATTGGCTCGCGCGCATGTTAAGCGGTGGCGAAGACCCACGTTACATTGCAAGACGCCTCACGCGTTTTGCAAGTGAAGATATAGGTCTTGCCGATCCCCAAGCTCTCCCAATCGCACTTTCGGCTTGGGAGGCATATGAACGCATGGGTAGCCCTGAAGGCGAACTGGCTATTGCTGAGTTGGTTATATATTTAGCAACGGCTCCTAAATCCAATGCGGGCTATATAGCCCTCGGCGAGGCTATGCGTGCTGCCAAAGAATTCGGCTCGTTGATGCCTCCAAAACATATTCTCAATGCGCCAACAAAGTTGATGAAAGATATCGGTTACGGTGAAGGATATGAATATGATCACAACACCGAGGACGCGTTTTCAGGCCAAAATTATTTTCCAGATACAATGGAGCGAAAGGAATTTTATCGTCCTACCGATCGCGGATTTGAGCGCGAAATAAAAAAACGCCTCGATTATTGGGGAGCCTTGCGCCAGCGGCTAAAAACAAGATAATTGCTCATGATCCAGGTCTTCTCAATGTGTGGAGGCTAACTATATGATTTTGTGATTATTATTTGAGGTCATTCCGACAAAAATATGGCCATGAAACTAAAGTTAGTATAAACATCGTGCTGTAAAAAGTGTAAGAAATTCTACGCGGTAATTTTAAGATAGCTTGTTTATTTGGAAGATAGTTATGGCTCAAATCACAAATTTTATTCGGCAATCCATTCGCTTCTTAGCAAGAGATGTTTGTGTATTATTGACTTTCGCCCGAGCTGCAACTTTGGCAACAAGTGCTCTCGCCGCCGTGCCGCCACCTGTACCTGGAGATCCGATACCGGGAGACTTTGTTCACTCTTATGCTAAACTTGATCAAGATCCTCGAGGAAATCCGGTTCGATATCCTGATGGTAGCCCAGTATGTGTGCAATATATCGTGGTGAAAGATAATATCACTTCAATTAATCTGGCGGCATTTTCCGTGGACGAAAGAAAAGATGCTTTAGCGCCTGGTAAATTTACACCCTATGTAATATGCCCTAGCGATTTAACCGAAGGGGAGCCAACGGAAATTAGCTTTCCAATCCCTGGTTCTGGACGCCGCATGTTTTCCGCGCATCAACTTGTACTTAAGTTACATGCAATCAACAATGAGTGAGAAGCTAGTCCTCAATGTCAAAATTGATGAGTAAGTAGGCACTGAAATAACACGAACGGGCCTCGTTCGTTGGTGCCAATGCCGCCTTAAATTATGTTTTGGCGTAGATGACCTTTTTAGCTGTATTGAGCAGACTTTATCGCATTTAACACATGTTTTTACATACTACTTGCCTTGAATAGGCAGGATGTTATGGTGCTTTGTACGCTGATTTAGGGGTTATCATGTCTACAAATAATTCATTTTTTGCGCAAAGATTGAATAAAGTTAAACCATCGCCGACAATGTCGATTACAAAGCTAGCTTTAGAACTTAAGGCATCTGGCAAAGACATCATTGGGCTGTCAGCTGGTGAGCCCGATTTTGATACGCCTGATCACATCAAAGATGCAGCCATAGCTGCAATCAAACGCGGTGAAACAAAATATACGGCCGTTGATGGCACGCAGGCACTGAAGCAAGCTGTGTGTGATAAATTTAAGCGCGAAAATGGGCTGTCTTATAAACCAAATCAAGTAACGGTAGGTACCGGTGGTAAGCAGGTCATCTTTAATGCCCTGATGGCAACCGTCAGTCCAGGCGATGAAGTTATTATTCCTGCGCCCTACTGGGTTTCGTATCCTGATATGGTCAATTTGGCGGGAGGTAATCCGGTATTTGTGGTTACGACAGCAGATAGCGGTTTCAAACTACATCCCCATGCCTTGGAAAAGGCGATTACATCACGTACCAAATGGCTCATCATAAACTCGCCCAATAATCCAACTGGCGCTGCCTATACAAAAGAAGAATTAGGCGCCCTGTCTGAGGTTCTTTTGCGCCATCCGGATGTATGGATACTTACAGACGATATGTACGAGCACCTTGTCTATAACAAGTTTGAATTCACAACGATTGCTCAGATTGAACCCAAGCTTTATGAACGAACCTTGACCGTCAACGGCGTTTCGAAAGCTTATAATATGACGGGATGGCGTATAGGTTATGCTGGTGGACCGGAAGCGCTGATTAAAAGAATGGGCGAAATACAAGGCCATTCTACGAGTAATCCAAGTTCTATTAGCCAGGCGGCTGCCCTTGCGGCTTTAACTGGACCAACTGATTTTATGGCGAAACAGCTTGATGTTTTCCGTCAGCGCCGCGACATGGTCGTTGAGATGTTAAACCAAGTGTCTGGAATTAAATGCCAGACACCGGAAGGGGCCTTTTATGTATATCCAAGCTGTGCTGGCGTCATTGGTAGGAAGACGCCTGAGGGAACTGTTTTGAACTCGGACGAAGACTTTGTACGCTACCTTTTAGAGAGTGAGGGCGTGGCTGCGGTACCTGGTACAGGCTTCGGTTTGGCACCCTATCTTAGGATCTCATATGCAACCTCAACCGAGGCGCTACGTGAGGCTTGCACACGCATCAAACGGGCTTGCGAGAAACTTACCAACGGCAACAAAGCGGCCGCCTGATTAGGCCTTTTTCTTCAAATCAAGAGCAACCGAGTTAATACAATAGCGAAGGCCAGTGGGCTTGGGGCCATCGGTGAAAACGTGTCCCAGATGCGCCTCGCAGCGGCTACAGAGAACTTCTGTACGAAACATACCGTGGCTGGCA
>Ga0206811_1010_pt1 | contig 64882 bp, 48 predicted proteins | sample Alteio_BWOrgCont_53_FD_152886 | JGI IMG/M metagenome (GOLD analysis project Ga0206811, IMG submission 152886) | Enriched cells from forest soil in Barre Woods Harvard Forest LTER site, Petersham, Massachusetts, United States -... | ecosystem: Environmental > Terrestrial > Soil > Temperate forest >... | reverse complement strand
CCTTGGCATCAACGACAAGCGCAGTGTTGCGATTGATGCCAGGGACGGTCCAGGCAGTGATGAGCTGTTTCGTATTGAGGTCAAAGACGCCTATTTCCTTCTTGTCGCGGATATTGGCGTAGAGGCGATGATGAATGCTATCGATGCCGATGCTTTCGACGTTGTTGCCGGGAACGGAGAGGTCTCCGATGAGTTTGCCTTGGTCGGCGGAGAAGATGGAGATCTTGGAGTCTGGCAGGTTGGCGGAGATGCCGCCGTTGCCGATGTAGTAGAGACGGTTAGCTGCATCGTAGAAGGCGGCGTCGGGAGAGTCGCCCTTGCCGGTGGCGGAGCCGTCGATCAAGGGAATGCGATCGAGGCGGTGGAAGTCCTCGGCCGATACGAGGATGAGGGCGGAGTCGCCGCCATCAGCGACGAGCAGTTCATCCTTTTCGGGAATGAAGGCGAGCGAGTGCGGGGTCTTAAAGCCGGGGATGCTCTGCAGATGCTCGCCGGTGCGGAGATCGAACATCTCGACGGAGTGGTGGACTTCGGCGGAAACGTAGAGATGGTTACGCTTCAGATCGACGGCGAAGTGATCGAAGTCCCCGGTAATGTCTGGCAGAACAGTCATGTGCACGAGAGTGACGGGTTGGAATGACGCCTTGCCGGCAGCAAAGGCGGAGTTTGCAGCAAGAGCGAGCGAGCCGAGGAGAAGGGCTGAGACGAATAGGAGAGAAGACTTCATGAAGAGCGATGGTCCTTTCAATCGGGTTTACCCCGTTGGTAGTCTGAACTCAATTCTATGTATCGAAGCTTAGGCTAAGCTGAGGGATCTGTTTCAGCCTCGTGGTTGATCGCGCTTCCATTCTTTCTGGATGAGGGTTGCTGCTAAAGCTCAGCCGGACAGCGAACAGCAACTCGCGAGCAGTGCCTGTGCCAGTCGTCTCATCTACCCGCGTGGGCCGACGGAGTAACGATCGAGTTCATCCAGAATGCTCCCGCAAAATAACGCCTTGGCTGAGATCAGCTCACTCCCGATTTTCTTTTGGAGTAGCCACAGGCTATCAGGTTCAAATGAGCACGAGATCAATACGGCGTCGCTCGATGTTCGAATTGACAACCGCGTGAGGAGGAAAGCCATGGGTCAAGATCCGATCATTTCCGCGATGACTAAAGACGCTGAATAGGAATCTTTCAATGTCGAGCATCCTATAGAATAGGTCGCAGGGAGTTCGCCTATGTTTACTGGTCACTAGCTCGAAGTGGGCCCATACTCGCAGCAGAGATTTCAGAGCCGTGAAGCCCGAAAAGGGCAATGAGTACTTAGGCATCGACGAGAGACTATGTAATCCCGGCGCGCCTCACATGGTGAGGTGGTGCAGCGCAGCCAAGAAAATAAACCAAATTATCAAACAGACGATCACGGGAACCACAACTGGTCTGTCGCCGTTTCGACAGCTACGTTCTGGATTGAGATAGTGAATTGCCGACCAGACGTGCTGGTCTGAAATCCGCCATCCCTTGTCTGAGATTTCCCATAGTTTCCGCATTGCGTGCAGACTGTTGGGCACAATAAATGCTCATATCCTTTCGACAGCAGCTGAGTCAGACATTGCAGATGAATCTCGAAGTCAGCTTTACCACACGCTAAGAACGGGGCAGTGCACGGCATGATCGATTTTCAATATGTGACTCTTGTCGTCCAAAACTCAGGGCTCCGGGGCGCATGCGTCCAACGACGACCAGATCTGCTCCTCTCTGCCTTACAGTCTCTTTGATCCCAGCGATGACGCTGCCTGACATTCTCAGGAGCGTTACGGAGCTTCCGAATAAGCCGCGCGCTTTTTCAATGGCTGCAACTCCGTGTCGGTCTCCTTCACCAATAATTCCATCATTGCCGACTAAGCAACAGTTCTCTGTATTCATTCTATTGAACGGAATAAGGGCAGGTGTGTCATACGCATTGTTCTGATGCATCTGTTCTATTAGACGCACGTTCGAGGTCGAGCTAGCCCAGTCCCTAGTGGCAAATGCTGATCGACCGTTACAGCTTTAAACGTAATGAATCCTTTCAGGTCTCTCGGGAATCTGGCCATGTTAGGAGAACAGAGATGGCTGTTACTCTAACCGCGACTTGCGCCCTCGTGCTGTTCATCACTCTTTGGATCAAATGCACCAAAGAACGGAATGAGATGGAGCAACACAGCATTACACCAGAGAGCCTCTATATGTTGTTGGCTTCCAATCAAGATGTGCTTCTTTTTGATATTCGCCAGCCGCTTGATTTCCTGGCCGATTTGGAGATCATCCCTGGCGCAATGCGGCTTTCTCCAAAAGAATTGCTCGAGAATCCGTCGCTCATCCCGAAAGAGAAAGATTCGATCGTTTACTGTACATGCCCCAGTGACAAAACCACCCGAGCCATTTTGCATCGAGCCCTTGCCATGCATTTCTTACGGGTCAAGTTTCTTAAAGGTGGCTTGGAAGGTTGGAAGGCAATGGGCTATCCGGTCGAGCCATACGAAAAGCCCTTCCATCTCGACACTGGCACGTAGCTCCGCCCTCCGGTGATTCCTGCAAGGGCCACGCCGGTCCTGGACCGGGTGTGGTTTTCTGGTCCACGCGCGCGATCATTCATTTCATCGACGGTGGGTCGCTCGCACCGGTTCTCCGCAACGGCGGACGCGCGTGTGCTTCTGTTTACGCTTGTCATCTACCTTGTGACGGCGGTTCTGTTCGAGATTGCTCCGGCGATGCGCAGCTCGCGCACCAATGTTGCCGGAGCGCTGAATACGAGCACCCGGAGCGTAAGAGGCGCGGCTGCGCGTCAGTTGATGCCAAATCGCCCAGGCACGCTTTGCGGCACGATTGTTTCTGACGAGCTCACTTGTGGAAATTAATCATTCGTCGATGTGAGGATTTTTGAGCCTGCGCCACAACAAAGGCAGGCGACAATCACTTTCGCCTGCCTTTATCTGCCATGCGGATTTATAACCTTAATTGTTACGGATTCGGTTGGAAACTGCGGTGTGTGATTCCTTTACCACTCCGCCTGCCGCTCGCCGGTATTCGGATTGAGGATCAGCTTACGATCGAATCCACCCCCATAGTTGTTGAAGTCGAAGAGGTTCAGGAGCGATCCAGCCATCGCATCAAAAGATTGATCGCCAATCTGCCCAAGCTGCCAGTTGTCCTCGATAAATTTGGTTATCGAGCTCTGGTCAGCTACCGTGTGCGCAACGAAATTCTCCTTCGCAAACGGAGAGATTACCAGGAACGGCAAGCGTGGGCCATATCCACAGCGATCGAGATAAGCTCCTGTCTTAGCCGTGCCGCAAAGACCTGCCGGTCCGAGAAGCGCATCGTTATTTGCATCATCCGAAGAATTCACAATCGGCGCCAGAACATGGTCGTACCATCCGTCGGAATCATCCCACGCAATCAGGATCGCCATATCTTTCCAGTCCGGGCTCTGCTGCAGCCGATTGATCGTGTCTACCAGAAATGTTTGTTCGGCCAAAGGGCTCGAAGTCGAAGGATGTCCGGTCTGATCCGCCGGAGCCTTAATAAAGCTCACCCCAGGCAGATTGTTTTTTGCTACGGCATTCCAAAAACCCGTCAGCGCATATTGGTGGTTGGCTTGATCGCTATATCCAATTGCTTTCACAGAAGTCGGAGGCAAGTGATGAGGATTGGCCGTGGAGGCGTAATACTGGAACGGCGCATAGTGACCATCGTATTGGGTAATGCACTGTGCCTTGCCGCCACTCGTGCTTGCCGGCGTCCAGTCTCCATAAAACCAACCCCACGTGACACTCTTCGCATTCAGCAGATCGCCGATATTCTTGCCGGTCATCGTGATGGTGGTGCCGCTCGAACAATCGTCGAGCGTCGGATCGATGTTGGCGATGACGCTACCATTCACGACTTTGCCCGAGACTGAAGCCGGAGTCGCGCCATGCGTCTGCCCGGAAACCAGATTCAGGTGGCCCATTACCGTGGTGCCGAAGTTCGATCCAAAAAAGTTGTCGCTCATCGCATAGTGCTGAGCATAGTTCCACAGTGCGGTGACTGTATTCCCGTCGTAATAGCCCATGGCCAGGTTGGGTGTGCAATCGGTGCCCGTGCCGCTAAGGAGTTCGGATACCTGGTTGATCAAGCCACCGTTATATGCCTTCTGCTCATCCGTATAGTGATTGTCGTTGTCGCAGGTGACAGCCTCAGAGCGATCCAAACGGAATGGAGCAGCTGAATCCGGATTGTTATTCAGCAGTGTCGATGTCAGATTGTTCACAGTGGGGGTGCCGAGTCTCGCCCTGAATATCGACTCTCCAGGAGGATTCGTTGCATTCGGATAGGTCCCGAAATAGTGGTCGAAGGAGATGTTCTCATCAAAGATCACGACCAGGTGTTTGATCGGAGTCGCTGTCGGAAAGCTATTGGAACCGGTCGAGTGAGAGTAACCTTGCTGTGCAAAGGATGTAGGTGAAAGAGCAATCAGCGGAGCCAGAGAAAGAGAGAGAAGGGAGAGCCGTTGCATAGAGAAAACCTCTTTAGTGTCGAAGTAGGTCAATTCAGCCAACCACAGAACCTTAGTCCGGATTTATTGCACGAAAATTAAATATTGAAGATGGCTGATTACCGTCGTAAATCCCTGTCGAGGCAATCGCGGGCAGTCGAAGACATGCTCGCTCAATCAATATTCATCGTGCTCTAACAATCGCGGAGTACGAATACACGATGACAGCAGCCCGCGGGATCAAGCAGGTTGTAGACCTCCTCGGTGGACAGTCGAGGATTTTCCAGGAGTAAAGCGTCTGAGGTGATCATCTGGCGATTGGCTGTTGCAGTGTTGTTCTCTATCATTTCCAGCTACGCGTTCTCAATTACAGACCAACCCTGCACGCGCCCTGCATCCGGAAGCATCGTCGAAGAACCGGCGACACTACGCAGCCGCAATGGAGTGCTCGAAGCCGAACTGACCTATCGCAATCAGAAGATAGCGAGCGACGAGGAACAATATTGTTATCAGAGTCAAAGCGGTGACCAGTCTCCAACCTTGCGCGTAAAACCCGGCGATCTGCTCATCCTGCATCTTAGAAATCGATTGAGCCCGGAGCAAAAGCAAGCAAACAGGTCCATGCCGAAAATGACCATATCCTCACCGTGCGCGGACGCCAGCATGACCGCTCTCTCCACCAATCTGCACTTTCACGGTATGACCGTAACGCCCGAGTGCCACAAAGACGATGTGCTCCACACCTTTGTCCAACCAATCGATAAGCCGTACGAATATCGTTTTCGAGTTCCGTCTGATGAATCGGCAGGCCTTTACTGGTATCACCCGCATGTTCATGGATTCACCAATCGTCAGGTGCTCGGCGGAGCGTCGGGCGCCCTGATTGTGGAAGGAATCGAGCGCGCCAACAAGCAGCTTGCTGGTCTGCCCGAGCGCACCTTGGTGATTCGGGATCAGGAGTTGCTCAATCCCGATGCAACTGCGGCATCAGCGGCTTTCGCGCCGCCTGTGCTCCGCGATAGCGAAGGCGATGTCCTCAACACCGGTACGGGCGGCGGCAAACCCGCCAAGGATCTATCCATCAATTTTGTCCCAGTACCCTACCCGGACTACACGCCAGCGAAGATTCAGGTACGCCCTTCTGAGCGCGCTCTGTGGCGAGTGTTGAACGCATCGGCGATCACTTATATCGATATCCAGATTTTGGTCGACAACCAGCCATTGCCCCTCGGTGTGGTTTCGCTCGACAGCTCACCCATCAACGAGAACGGTCTGACGCCTAACCGCGTGCTATGGGTGAATCATGTCTTCCTGCCACCCTCCTCGCGTGTCGAGTTCATCTTCAAAGGGGTTTCAGAAAATACGAATGCCCGGCTCATCACGCGAAGTGTCGATACAGGACCCGCTGGAGAAAATGATCCCGCACGACCCCTCGCAGCGATCGTGCCTGCCGCTGGTGCACCGGTGACCGCATCCCATCTGGTGAAATCACCCGAACCACTGCCGCCGTCCAGAGAGGTATGGCTGGGTAACATTCAGCCATCCAAGACCCGGAAACTTTATTTCTCCGAGAAGCTCGAAAGCCCCAGCCGCGCCGACAGTCCCACCATCTTCATGATCACCGTCGACGGGCAAACACCCGCACCTTTCGATCCTCACGAGACGTCACCCAGCATTACAGCTCGGCAAGGCGATGTGGAGGATTGGGTCATCGAAAATCGATCGCGCGAGATGCATGCCTTCCACATTCATCAGATTCGCTTCATGCTCACGCAATGGAATGGAGCTCCGGTGGACGAGCCCTTTTTGCGCGACACCATCAACGTCCCCTATTGGGATGGGAAGAGCCCGAATTATCCAAGTGTGACGATACGCCTCGATTTTCGCAACCCGAACGCCGTAGGAACGTTTGTCTATCATTGCCATCTGTTGGAGCACGAAGACGGGGGAATGATGGGAACCATCCAGGTTTTACCGCAATCCAGCAACGCAACGAAATAGCTGCGGACCACAGGGTTTCTACCATCTCTACGCGGACTAGTGCAGATGCCTTAGCTTGTCAGGGTTTCGCACCACATAAATTGCTGCGATTTTTCCGTCTTCGATTTCCAATGCAGTCGTCTGAAACTCCCCATCGGCTTCCAATGTAATGAACCCCGGGTAATCCGTTGACGAAACCGGCACGAACAAATTTCGTCTCGCGGAACAAGGCTGCCAAACGCTCGAACAGCTTCATAACGGCATCGAATCCCAGGATTGGCTCCGTGGCAGCCGGACGCTTACCGCCGCCGTCTGCATGAACGCTGACATCCGCCGCCAGCATCGCGCCAAGCGCCTTCATATCGCCGCTGCGCGAAGCTGTGAAAAATGCTTCGGCAAGCGCGAGGCCGCGCTGTTTTTCCACCTCGAAACGAGGTCTTGCCTTGCGAACATGGTCACGTGCGCGGGCAGCGAGCTGACGGCAGGCCGCCGGCTCGCGCTGGATGGTAATTGCGATTTCCTCGAATCCCAGCCCGAAGACATCGTGCAGCAGAAAGACGGCCCGCTCGAGCGGAGAAAGCCGTTCCAGCGCAAGCATTAGTGGTAGGGTAACGTCTTCCACATCTTCCTCTTCCACAATGGGATCGGGAAGCCACGGACCAACATAGGTCTCGCGCTGGCGCCGCGCAGATTTGAGTTGATCGAGACAGAGACGTGTGACCGTGCGGCGAAGGAACGCCTCTGGCTCGCGAACATCGCTGCGGTCCGCGTTCAGCCAGCGGATGAACGCTTCCTGCACAATATCCTCGGCGTCATGCACGGAGCCAAGCATGCGATAGGCTACACGCATGAGCTTCGGACGCAGCGGCTCGAAACTTACCGCTGCGTCCTCCGATCTCACGCTCATCATCAAGCAGCGACCGCCTTGGCAGCAGCTTTTACATCTGCCGGATCGGCCCAGCCACTAAAGCCAATCGCGATGCGGTTCCACCCATTGATGATATTGATTAACAATGTAAGCTTGACTTGCTCTTCCTCGGTGAAATGCGCCTTCAGGGCTTCGTAGGCGCTCTCATGCGTATGCCCCTCGGAGAGTCGCGTCAGGGCCTCGGTCCAGCCGAGTGCGGCACGTTCCCTGTCGGCATAGCAAGGAGCTTCGCGCCAGGCCGACAACAGATAGATGCGCTGCTCGGTTTCGCCGTTTTCGCGCGCAAACACTGTATGCATATTAAGACAGTTGGCGCACCCGTTGATTTGGGAGGCACGAATCTTCACAAGCTCGCTGAGGCCCGGCTCAAGGCTGGAATTAATAAGAACAGATGTGCGGTGCCACTCCTTCATCAGTGAAGGGGGCAGCGGTAAGGGGGTTCAGTTTGGCGGTCATGAGCAGTCTCCTTTTATTGGTACTACCACCATGACGAGACAGCAGCAGCCAATGTGACATGCCGAGTAAGATTCATCAACGTAGAAGGCAACGAGGCACCTAGGGCAGCCGATCCGTGGTCTCCATCAGAAGGAAACGCGCGCGGCGAACTGAATTTCGCGAGGTGTGTAACCTCCAGTCAACTGAGTCAGCTGACCGAAGCTTGCGCCACCCAGAATTGCATTCGGGGCAGCGAAACTGCTTGTGTTCGTTAGATTAAAGACCTCCCCGCGTATTTGTAACGACATTTCCCGAGGCAGCGCGAAGCTCTTAAACAGTGAGCCGTCGAGATGTCTTACCGGAGGTCCGTAGATCTGGTTTCCTCGTTCGCTGCCAAGCGTCCCCGGGGCCTGCGCAACAAAAGCGCCCATATTAAAAAACTCCTGAACAGATGGATGATTCAAGTGTGGCTTGCCTATCTGATCAGGGCGGTCTGCGCCGGACGCGCCCGGATTGGTATTGCTGATATCCGCAGCGTTCAGCACTGTGAAGGGGAATCCGGTTGACCACGTCCCGGCAAGATTCACCTGCCATCCCTGCGTCACGATGCGCTTCAGTCCCTGCGATCTCTGTCCGAACGGAAGGTTGTAAAAGGCGGTTGCGGCAAAGCGATGCCGTACATCGATGCTGCTGTTTCCGTAGTCCAACGTGCTCGATTCAGAAGGCACCGTACCGAACCCGCCTGTGCTCACGTTGTCTAGCGCGTGTGCCCAGGTGTAATTCGCATTCACGGAAACGCCTTTGCCGGAAGCGTGCGAAAACTGGACCTGCATTGCACTGTATGACGAATATCCCTCTGCGTCACGGTGCTTCACGAGCGTCAGGTCCGGATCTTCCCCGTATAGTGGCCGCAATACGTTTGGTGTCGACGATGTATTCGGGGGAGGAGCATTGAAATCGCTAAAGGTACGGCCAACATGCTGCCCGATCGCGGAAACATAGAAGACGCTCAAAGTGTTTCCCGCGACCTGCTTCTCCACACCAAAGTTAAACTGATGCATTGCACTCGCATGAAGCGCAAAGGCACGCGTATCGGGTTCAACGCCGCTGGGATGTGTAATGTCGGGAGCTGCCGGTGCCGGCAGCCCATCCGCCAGCGTGTTGTATCCCGCCGGGCAGGTTTGCGAAGAACATACGCCGAAGGTATAGATGAACGGCTGTGTTGCGAACACAAAGTAGGAAAGCGGGCGAAAGTAGACCATGCCATAGCCGCCCTGCACTCTGAGAGAAGGTCTCGCCTCCCAGCTGAAACCGAAACGCGGAGCGAGGTTAAAGTGGTCTGTCCGCACGTTGGCTGTGGACGACACGCCCGGCTGACCCGTCAGGATAATTCTGCCGGAAGAAAAATCAAGATTGCCGATTTGATTCCTCGCCGCAGTCGGTTGCGTCATCAGGTCGTATCGCATGCCGAGGCTCAGGGTGAATCGCGGCAGTACGATCCATTCATCCTGCAGATAGGCATCAAAATCCCAAAGCCGAAAGTGAGGCACAACAAGGTCAACCTCACGGTACACCTGCGAAAATGCCCCCTGGAGCAGGCTGGGAAGGTCCGGCACCGTCCACATACCAAGGCCGGCGCCACTGCCGAAGTTTGTCCACTGGCGACGAATGATTTGGCTGCCTACCGAAATGTTGTGTGCCCCGTGCCGCCATTTGATGCTGCCGCCATACTGGAATACGTTATCGAGCTGATCGCCGAAGTTGTAGTATCCATCCGCGCCCAGCGGCGATGCCTGCACGACATCCACAGGAGCCAGACCATTCGAGGTCGTGGAGAGGTTGATATTCGGCTGGCCGAAGAGTTGGTTGACCGGCACATCAGGATTGAGACCTGTCCTGATCTCGTTCCAGAATGTATAGCCTGCGAGAAGATTCAGTAGAAGGTCTTTATGCAGAGTGTGCGCGTAGCTCAGGACCGAATTGACTCCCGTATCCGTAACCGACCCCGGTAGACCGTTGACTGATCCGCCAGCCTGCACGATGCTCTGCCCCACCTGAACCGGGGGTAGCTGGCCGGGAATGTAAAGATGCGCAAGGTTGTAGCTTACCCGCGTAAAGAGCTGATCCTCGTTCGCGAATTGTCGATCCAGCCGTGCATCGACCGCATGAGAAAAATTCGAGCCTGAGGGCGCGCTGACAAATTGATTTGACGATCCGACTACATTCGGCAACGGGTACAGACGAAAGTATGCCAATCCGACCGGATCGAGTTGCGAAAGAAGCGGACCACCGACATCCGTAAAGTCACCCGGGTGGTCATGCTCATAGGCCGTGGGCACTGTAAGCGCAGTCGGCGCGTATCCCTGAACCAGCCGGAAACCTTCATAATCCGCAAAAAATCGTAGCTTCCCTCCCGGCGGCCCACCTATGCTTCCGCCGAACTGGTTTTGCAGTAGACGCGGCTTTGGGTTCTTTGCGCCAAACTGGTATGGTGACGCGTCAATAATATCGTTGCGGACGAACTCATACACCGATCCGTGCAGCTTTTCCCCACCCGCTCTGCTGATCACATTCATCACACCGCCACCCGCTTGCCCTGTCGCTGCGGGATATGCGTTAGCCAATATCTGCACGCTTGCGATGCTTTCTACCGACGGATGAACTACGATCGCTGCGTTGATGCGCTCATTGTTATCCATGCCGTCGATCATGCTGTTGTTGGTCATCTCGGGTTGGCCGCCTACAGAGACGGCAGAAGATTGGTGTTGCGCTCCAGGGCGGCTGCCGCTGGCCGCGGTGTTTGTGCTTCCTTCCGTCGCCCCGGATGAGACCTGAACAAGATTGACGAAGTTGCGCTGATTTTCAGGAAGATCGCTGACGCTCTTGCCTGCAAGCGCCGTTCCCACGCGCGATATGACGCTATCTACAGAGCCGAACACCTTCTCAGCGGAGTTGCCCCGCTCCATCACGATGTTCGCAGTGGCTTGATCACCTGCAACCAGCGGCATTTGCGGCACGATGAAGGTTTTATAGCCGGCTGCGGTTGCGGTAAGTTTGTATTCCCCGGCGAAAATCTGCTGCAACTGGAAAGTTCCTTCCACGGTGCTCTCGGCTTCCCTGCGCTGATGCGTCGCGAGGTTTTCGAGCGAAACTATTACGCCAGCGACAGGAACACCCACCGGTGCAACAACACGGCCAGCAAGCTCAGTGGTTGCAAAAGATTTATTCTTTTTCGCATGCATCTTTCCTGTGGAAATTTGTTGTGCACCCAGCGCTTCAATCATGAAAGCGAACGCAGAAACCAAAACCCACAGGCGCAATACTGTGACCTTGTGCTGGAGCGGAAATGGTGCTGTTTGAATAGCTCGCTGCCTCATCACGGCTCTCATCCTGCACGAGCAGCGGAGGCGGTTCAACCGCAATTGTGCAGGGTTACGTCAGAGTCTGGCAAACTCATCGACACGGCCGGTCAAGATGCATTTGCCTCTCTCCAATTTGCTGTCCGCAGAATCGGAAACGCACAAAAACTCAGGTACAACCTGTTCACATGTCCATCTGTGAGACTCGCCCGTCCTGTCGATGCGTCTATCAGTTCCCTGTCTTCTTCTGATCGATTTATGCCAGAATTGAGAGCCAGGGGAAGACCTCGATGACTGTTCGTAGTCGACAGGACGCCGCACGCATAAATCGGTATCCGGGCTTTGGTGCGCTTTTGCTGGTATGGACGCTTTTCGGCAGCGCCGCATATGCGCGACACTTGCTTTTCATCGAGCGTCCTTCAGGGAATGGCTGGTTTGAGTTTGCGGCATGGCTCATGAGCTTTTATCCGTGGGTGTTACTCTCTCCGCTCATATTCAGCATGGAGCAGCGGTTCCCGCTAAGGCGGTCTCACGCGTGGAAGCATTTCGCATGGCTATCGCTTGCCAGCCTTCCACTGACTTGGCTGGCATGTAAATTCGCACTCGTAATGACGATTGCGCTCCATCTAGTATTCAGGCAGCCGCATGCCACTCCTGCGCCATGGTGGACAATCCTTCACTGCGAATTTCTGCTGCAGCAGGCGTTGTTCTGGCTCACCGTGGGCGGAGCGTGCGCTCTGCGCAATCTGATCGAACACCAGGAGATTGAGCGAAGAGCCGCGCAGACGGCGCTCGAAAAATTACAGCTCGAACACAGCCTGCGTGAGGCCGAGCTTGAGACAATGCGCATGCGCCTCAATCCACATTTCCTATTCAATTGCCTTCAGAATATCTCTACGCTGGCCCGCCGCGATCCCGATACCGCAAGCAGGATGCTGGCGCGGCTGGGCGATCTGCTACGCTCTGCCATCGGCAAGGGGACGGAAGCTGAAAGCACACTGGCCGCGGAGATAGAACTGGCGAGAGCCTATGTCGCCATTGAGCAGATGCGATTCCAGGATCAGCTCTCAGTCTTATTCGACATTGAGTTGGGATTAGAGCAATCGATGCTCCCCACCTTTCTGCTGCAACCGCTTGTAGAAAACGCAATCAAGCACGGCCTGCGTGATGAGCGACGTAAGGGCGTTATATGCATACGCGCGATACGGCAGCAGAACCAGCTTATGCTCATCGTCAGCGACAACGGCGCAGGGTTTCCGCAGGAGAAACTTGCAGATCTCGAAATGGGGATTGGCCTCGGTTCAGTCAGCGGGCGGCTGACGAGAATGTATCCGGAACGGCACTCTTTGTCGATGCAACGCTCACAGGAAGGCTACACCGAGGTGCGCGTCGTGATCCCATTGCGGTGGCAGGAGGATCTTGCGCAGGAGGCCCTACATGAGCTCATTCCGGCTGCTGATAGTCGATGACGAACCGCTCGTGCGCGACGGAATCCGCCACGGGCTGTCTCGGCTGAAAGAGATTGAGATCGTCGGCGAATACGCGTCCGGCAAAGAAGCTATCGCTGCGATCCTATCGCAAAAGCCTGACCTGGTGCTGCTGGATGTGCAGTTGCAGGACTGCACGGGACTCGAAGTCGTCGAGAAGATCGGGCCGCAGAACATGCCTCCTGTGGTCTTTGTGACGGCCTACGACGAATATGCGGTGAAGGCATTTGAGTTGAATGCGGTCGACTACTTGCTCAAGCCTTTTGATGATACGCGCCTCCAGAACAGTATCGAACGAGCAATCGAACGAATTTCTCTGCAAAAGCATGGACAGCTTGTCGAAAAGCTGCAGGCCCTGCTCGAAACCAGAATGGTGAAATGGCCTGAACGTATCGTCGTTCGCGACGGTGAGCGTTTCGATTTGATTCCTGTCGCCTCCATCGAATGGATCGAGTCGGCAAACAACTACGTACAGTTACACTGCGGAGCAAAGAGCTATCTTCTAAGCGAGAGCCTGACGCATCTTGAGTCAAGACTCGATCCTGTCCGCTTCATCCGAATCCACCGCGGCCGAATCATCAACGTAGCTCGCGTTCTCGGCGTGCATACCATGCTAAGCAGCACCTATGAAGTAGAACTGCGCAGTGGCACGCGTCTGACAACCGGAAGACAATACAAAGACATGGTGCAGACGCGACTGCTGCGGTAAACGTAAGCGGAAGTGCCTCTCGGTACCAGGCAAATAGCAGTCCTGTCGGCGACCATGTCTGGAATTGAATGGATTACGAGCCAGGACACTTCTATATAAACCTGCCACAGGTTCGAGCCAATTTGTCGCTGACCGCTGAAAAGGCCCGCGCATAATGATTTCATGACGTGGATGAAGTGACGGCGTACAATCCGCGACTACAGGAGAACGACATGAATGCTGTACTCGCCACTCTTTTCCTTTTTGCGCTACAGAACGTTGCGCCAGCGACGGCAACCTACCGGCACGATGGTCCGGCGCTACTGAATGATCTAACCGTAACGCCGGGTGCGACAGGAACGACTCCGGTGGCAACCTTGTGCTCGCCAGACTTTCACACAGGCACGATTCGTGACGTGACGGACGAGATGAAAATTCAGGTATGTGCTGAGTACGGGATCGCGAAAGAGGACTGCACCGGCGAGAAGTACGAAATCGATCATTTGATTTCGCTAGAATTGGGTGGATCGAATGGTCTGAAGAACCTGTGGCCGCAACCTTATGGGCCGGTTCCGGGGGCTCGCGAAAAAGATCAGGTGGAGGATGAACTGCATCGGCAGGTCTGCGCAGAAACTACGGACGACGCGCGCCAGCAGAAACTGCAGGAAGTCCAGAAGGAAATCTCGACGGACTGGTACACGGTTTATCAGACACTGCCTCATCCTGCGAAGAAGCAGGCACCTGATAGCGAGCGGTAGCTGGGGCCAGGAAATCTGTTGTCAGAGCCTCCTTCACTAGAAGGCGAGCCGCGCGCTCACCTGGATTTCGCGCCCGGGAGTGGTCACTTCAGTAATTGAGCCGAAGCCCGCGGTATTCACGAATCGATCCGGTGTTCCAAGATTTGTGTGATTGAGTGCGTTGAAGAATTCTCCGCGTGTTTCAAGGTGAAGCGCTTCTGTGAGGCTAAAGCTGCGTACGATCGCGAAATCCGTTGTCTGCGTGCCTGGACCGTAGACCGAATTGCGCCCCGCATTGCCAAAGGTATAGGCAGGCGGCGCAATAAAGCCCTGGGGGTTGAACCATGTGGTTGCGTTATGTGTTCCAGAACCAAAGACCTGTTGGCCCGTGTAATTTGCGCGAATCGGGTTCTCGCCGACAGCAGTTCCTGCATTAGCGGTGTCTCCGAAAACGGAGATGGTGAGAGGGAAGCCCGTCTGCACCTGAAAAATTGTGGAAGCACGCCAGTTTTGCGTCATAAGCTGCGTGAAGCGATTGCGCGACCACGCGGGAACGTCATACACGGCGCTGAGAGCAAAGCGACTCCGTATGTCGCATGCCGGGCCTTTTTCCGCGTTGAGGTCATAGTTATTCTGCGGAATCGCTGCTTCAAACATCGGCGAGCGGAAGTCCGGCGCATTACTAAGGCTTTTCGCAAACGTATAGTTGGCAAGCAGACTCAGCCCACGTGCATAGCGACGGCGCACATTTACGTATCCGGCGTCGTACCAACTCTGTGCGGTGTTTTCAAGATAGTTGATGGTGCTGACTGGAAAGGTGGTGCTCGCTACAGTCACATTTGAAGGGAAAACAGAGTTTGGAACGAAGCTGATCTTTGGATGCGGACGCCGCGGCTGAATCAATCCAGGGCCGGGCTGCGCGTTGTTGATAAGGTGTGAGCGTTGCAAGTGAAAGCCCCCTGAGCCCAGATATCCGATCTCCAGCGTTGTTTCTTTGCCAAGCGACTGCTCAATCGACGCGCTCCACTGCTGGATGTATTGCGGTGATGGGTGGAGCGGCATTGCGGTAAAGCTAACTGCAGTTGTGCCGAGTACGGGCGCGGGAAAATTAAAGCCGTTGATAGAGGGCGTAAAATTATCGCTCTGCGCGGTCTCCGAAAAAACATAGGGCACATTATGGCGTTGGTTGCACCAGGTATTCATATCGACAGGCGTGTAGAAAATGCCGTAAGCGGCATGCATCACGAGCCCCATGCCGGGAACATTCTGGGCGATGCCGATGCGAGGCGCGAAGTCAGTCTGAGGCGGATAGGTGAGGCCCTTTGGATAGCCGTTTTGGCCGCCGATGAATACGGACGGCACGCCGCCGCTATCGAAGGTGAGATTGCTGTTGGCGTAAGTGATATCCACCAGCGGGCTCATATACTCATAGCGCAGGCCATAATCAAGGGTGGTTCGCGCGGTGATACGCCAGGTGTCCTGCGCGTACCCGTTTGCATACCACTGACGAAGATTCATCTGGGGAACGCCGGCCTGCAGTTGCCGCGCAACCGGCAGGCCCAGTACGAATGCGGCAAGTCCCAATCCCGTACCGTCGTTTGCGCCGATATCTGAGGTAAAGCCGTTGGTGAACTGGTAGTAGCCACGGTTTTGGAAGAAGCCCCACATGGGCCAGATGTACCACTGATAGGCCCCGCCAAACTTGAGGCTATGCCGTCCAACCTGCCAGTTCACAGCATCCCGGCCTTCAATGATCGTGTCCCATGCGTGCATGGGGGTAGCAAGATAGTTGTCGCCGAAGGGCGAGTATCCTTGAACGGTGAAGTACGGAGCGCCCCACGCACCTGGACCGCCGTAGCCGACTCCCTGAATGCCAAGTTGGCTAACGATATCGTTTTTATTGGCGCTCTCCGTCGTGTGATTCATGCTCAAACGTGAGATTGCCAGCGTTGCCAGGTTGAGCAACTGGGGAGTAAAGATGTGGCTCCATCCAAGAACTCCCTGCTGCGCAAGATTGTCGTGGAGGTAGCCGAAACCAGGAAGATTCTCCGGCATGAATCCGTGCTCGCCCCCTGCACTGTAGCGGATGAATGCTGTATCCCCGCTATTGAAGTCGTGGTCGAAGCGCAGTGTTCCCTGATCGGTATAATGCACCTCGCTACGAACATCGAGATAGTTGTTCGCATCGTTTCCTGCACCCACCACCGTAGGTTGACCCATCATCGTCATGCCGCCCATCATCCCCATCGTCAGGTTGGGTTGAGGCACATATTTTTGCAACATGATGGAGGCAGCCTGGTTCAGACGATTTGGCGGAATAACATTCATCATCCCGTTGTACTGAAACTGCTGGCGCGTAAACTGTGGATTGCTGGGGCTTACCGGGAGCTTCGGATTGTAGTTGGGGTTCGCCTGTGTCGTAGCGGGATCATAAATATTCACACCGCTCATGCTGAAGTCGCCGCTGACTTCCTGAGGGGTTGGCACGGTATCGGTCATGGTCATTGCAGCAACGTGACGCAGCGCTTCGTAGTTTACGAAGAAGAAAGTGTGCCTGCTCTTGCCCAGAAGCGGACCACCGACGGTTCCCCCAAAGTTGTTCTGTACAAGATGCTTCGATCCACCCATATCGTTGAACGAATGTGCATCTAACGCGCCGTTCCGCAGATATTCATACGCCGCTCCATGAAACTGTGACGAGCCGGAACGTGTGACAACGTTTACCTGACCGCCGCCGGCGCCACCCATCTCTGCAGAATAACTGCCGATCTGAATCTGAAATTCCTGAACCGCATCAGGAGATTCACTCAGGTTTTGGGTGTTAAATGTAGGATCCGTGTTCGTGGCGCCGTCGAGGAGGAAATAATTCGCGTTCGGGCGGGTGCCGCCGATACTGACAGCGGATGGCTGACCGGGCCGCCAGTATAGAGGGTTCATATCGCCCGTTTGCGCGCCGTGGCTTATATGGGCTCCTGGAACGAGAAGCATCAGGTCAATGAGCATGCGCCCATTGAGCGGTAATTGCTGCACAGATCGCCGGTCAACAACTTCTCCCACGCTTGCATCGGTCGTCTTCAGCATTTCGGGGGACGTTATTGCAGTGATAGTCTGCCTCTCGCCGCCCACCTGAAGCTCTATGTCCGCGGATGCATCCTGTCCTACTTCCAACTGCAGGCGCTGATCTGATGCCGCAAATCCTGCGTGCTCCACATGCAACTGATATTCGCCCGGGAGCAATCCCGCAACCGCATAAATGCCATTTTCATTTGAGGTAACCTCGCGTTTGGCACCCGTAGCTGTAGATATCACTTGAATACTGGCACCTGGAATGGCACGATGCTGTGGATCGTATACGGAACCGCTCACTGCGGCGTAGTTGGATTGCGCACAGACGGGGATAGACAGAGCCAGAAGAAGGCTGGCACAAAGGAACTTCCTGAGCATGATCGGCACTCCCGAAAACGACATTCCTTCATTTCATCGATTGATTGTCTTGTGAAACGAAGTCGCGAAATCGTAGCAGCCGAGGTTGAATAAAGTCTTCATCCCAAGGTTGGAACGCGGCTTCCACCTTTTGGAGGGGACGGTATCCATGCAGGACACACTCGCGCTGGATAAGACTCTGCATGTCCAGCGCGCAACTCGAAGGTTATAGAAAGGGACGATGAACCAGTGATGAGAAACTAGCGTCGGAAGCGGTCCATGTATTCTCCGGCAGTAATTCCTATCACTCGTAGGAAGGTGCGACGCATCGTGTCTGCATTTCGAAACCCGCAGGCATCGGCGATTTCCTTTAATCCCCTATTCGAGCTGTCAATCATCTGTTGCGCGGCTTCAACCCGCAAGCGATCCACGAACTGGCCGGGATTCATCTTTGTTTCTCGAAGGCATACACGCGTGAAATGCCGGGGACTCACCGCGAGCCGGTCGGCTAGTTTTTCGACTGTAAGATCTTCGCGCAAGTTCTCAAGCATCCAGACTTGTAATTCACGTAAAGGTTCGGAGAGGACGGCCTGGTGTGAAAGCATGTGACTGAACTGCGCCTGACCGCCTGGGCGTACGAGAAACATCACAAGAAATCTTGCAATGTTCAATGCAACTTTACGGCCATGATCTTCTTCCACCAAGGCAAGAGCAAGATCTATTCCGGCAGTAATTCCCGCCGAAGTGTAGACAGCGCCGTCTTTCATAAAGATCGGCTCGGGTTTAACAATAGCGTGTGGAAATTCTGCGGCCAGGCGGTCGCAAAATCGCCAGTGTGTCACAACTTGTTTGCCATCGAGGAGTCCAGCCGCTCCGAGCATAAACGCGCCCGTGCAAATGGAGGCGATGCGCCGTGATCGCGCTGCCGCATCTCGGATCCATGCCACGAAAGATGGATCATAGGTACCTGCCTCTGCTCCGGGACCGCCCGCAATGACCAAGGTATCGATCAGACCATTGATCTCGCTGATGGGCACCGCGTCCGTCAGGGCAAATCGGCGATGGGTTTGCAGCGTACGTTCCGGACCCGGAGTTCCTATGATTACGTCGTACCCTTCTGCATGCGAGAAGACCTCAAGCGGACCTGTGACATCGAGAACCTGAACCGGCTGAGGGCCGACGATGACTACTTTCCGTTCTCCAATTGTGGGGAGAGAGCCTTCTGTCTCACTCTGTGTCTTCCGGGTTTGCGAGGGGGTACTACGCTTCATGGCATCGGAACTCAAACGTTGTAGATTCAAAGCATATACCGACAAGGCAATGCGAGAAACGCGAACAGAAAAGGAGAGACAATGAGTGCTTCTACGACAAACCTGATTCCTCCGTTTACGAAAGAGACTGCCATTCTTAAGGTTCGTAAGGCAGAAGACGGCTGGAACTCTCGCAATCCCCAACAAGTCTCGCTCGCCTATACACCTGACAGTGTGTGGCGGAACCGGGCAGAGTTCATCCACGGACGGGAAGAGATTGTGCGCTTCCTGATGCGCAAATGGCAGCGCGAGCTGGATTACCGCCTCATCAAGGAGCTCTGGGCTTACGATGGCGACCGGATCGCGGTTCGCTTCGCTTATGAATTCCATGACGATTCGGGACAGTGGTACCGCGCGTATGGAAACGAAAACTGGGAATTCAATGCCGAAGGGATCATGCATCATCGTCACGCGTCCATCAACGATGTGCGGATCAACGAGTCAGATCGTCTCTATCACTGGCCCTTAGGTCGGCGTCCCGATGATCATCCTGGACTAAGTGACCTTGGCCTGTAAGGGAGACTGTCCGGCGGGTGCTACCCCCTCCCCCGGTCGTGAGTCTTTGATTTGTTTGTTTTCAATGGCTTACAGGCAGATCATCTCCTTCTATCCCTTTGATTCTATTTAGGTTAGTGGTCTTCTAGTGTTTTCAGTCACTTAACTGGGGGTCCTCCGATCAGAAATGCAAACGCCCGCGTTTAGCGGGCGTTTTTGTACTCTATTTCTATGATAGCAAGTTCGGCGAAATAATCTGCCAAGTCTGCTTTGCTCATAAGTGCTTATTTTTGTGTTCCTTATGCCGGGTCGTGCGTGAAGCAGGGCTTGACAGAGGTTCTTACAAAACTCATCCGAGGAGACATCGCTCATGAACGGAAGCCGACGCTCAAGCGCCTTGCATCGGCACTGATTGCAAAGCTACACGTGAGGCGATGAAGAACGCTCTTTGTTTCAAGCTTGGTGGCTCTGACGGCAATGCTTCTTGGTATTCAGCTTTCATGTCTCCCCTTACGGAAATAATATTGGCAACACATGCCAGAAGAGAATGCCAGCAGCGACAGTTCCAATCAAAGCGAACACCTATTTTCCACGGAATACGCCAATCCAATAAGAGAAGAAGGCAAGAGCAAGTGCTGTTACGAAAACTTCGTGATCGTTCTGATCCCGTCTCGTCAATCATTTCCGTTATGCCGCCTTCTGAGGACCAATCCGGCTCCATTGCCGAATAGCCGACGATCCCCTGGTCGCTGTTTATCACTGCCTTCGCGTTGCGATCAGCCGAGTTCCTGGGCGATTCCGATGAGAATCCCTTCAGGACCGCGGATGTAGCAGAGCCGATACGAATCCTGATACTGGACTACTTCGCCTACGAGCTGGGCGCCGCGCTTGTAAAGCCTGTCAAGCGTCTCGTCGATGTCGTCAACGGCGAACATGACGCGGAGGTAGCCTAAAGCGTTCACCGGAGCGTTGCGGTGATCCGCGACGATAGGCGGCGTGAGAAAGCGAGAGAGCTCGAGACGGCCGTGGCCGTCCGGCGTGCGCATCATAGCGATCTCGACACGCTGCTCGCCCAGTCCTGTGACACGTCCCGCCCATTCTCCTTCGACCGTGGCCCGACCCTCGAGTTCGAGTCCGAGTTCTCGAAAGAAATCAATTGTCCCTTCGAGGTCATCGACGACGATTCCTACATTGTCCATCCGTTTGAGCGCCATGTGTCGAATCTACAAGATGTCGTCTCGTTCTATCTACGGCCCCTCTTCGAACGACGAAGTATAAGCGGCGCAGAGACTTCTAGATCGCTCCCCGAATCGCCCTTACTCGGGGCGGATCATGGGCAATCCGGAAGTGATCGCAGGATTAGTAACGGGAAACGCTCTTCTCGTCAGCGATGATTGGTGACGAGAAGCCGACTTCCCGTTACCAATCGGGTGTGGGTAGAGCGCATTGTGCGATTTGGCGCTCATTGATAACGACTACGCCTCCAAAATTGGTTGGTGGACGCGAGCTCAACCATCGAGATCTGGAGGCGTGGGAACGAGATTTGTTTATTTCATCTTCGTTATGCCTGACTCTTTCCTTCCCGGCTGTATCGTGGAATACGCAGGCTGACTGCGTAATGATTCGCAGCCTGGTTGCGCACTGATTCTGGAAGGGCGACCCGCGCACCCGCACCATCACGCTGCCATTTGAGCTCGATGTCGCTTCCGAGCAGACGTATTGTCGTCCCTGCCGCCGGCATAATATCTTTCAATCTGATCATTTCGGGAACTGCCTCGCCTTCGTCGAGCAAGTAAATCGCGTAGATGGCGCCGTCCTTAGCACGGGTGAAACACAGCTTGCCGTCGCGATATGGCGCGACTGGACGCGTCGCATAGATGGCCTCATTGTTGATCTTCATCCACGCGCCGATTTCGGCGAGTCGCGCAACCGCCGCAGTCGGCAATTCACCGTTCGGATCAGGACCAACGTTGAGCAAATAGTTGCCCCCTTTGGCAACGACGTCTACGAGCATGTGCACAATCTGGCGCGAAGACTTGTATTGATCATTGGGCGCGTACGACCACGAATTGCCGAGTGTCATGCAGGTTTCCCAGGGATACGGCAGCGGTTTATCCGGTATCTGCTGTTCAGGCGTACGGTAATTTTCATAGGGACCTGCGACGGCGCGGTCGACGACGATTAGACCCGGTTGATTCCTGCGCGCAAGCGCAGCCATCTCCGGCATGTCAATGTCCTGCGGCCATGGCACTTCGCCACTGCCGACGATCGCATCCGGATGCGTCTTTGCATTCACCCAACCGCCGTCCAGCCAGAGAATATCAAGTGATCCGTAGTCGGAGGTCAGCTCCCCGACCTGTCGATGCACGAACGCGACAAACTTCTGCCAGCGCTCAGCGTACTTGCGCGTGTCGTAGTTGACATTCCGGTCGGGGGTGGCCCATTCGGGCGCCCAATAATCCAGATTATGCCAGTCGGGCTTGGAGAAATACGCACCGACTCCGAAGGATTGCTTGCGGAAAGCGGCAAAGACTTCATTGGCGATGTTTGCGCGCGGATTTGTGTGAAATGGAACGTCAGGCGCGGTGATGCGGTAATCGGTTTGCCTAGTGTCGAACATCGAAAAGCCATCGTGGTGCTTGGTCGTGAATACAACGTATTTCATGCCAGCATCTTTGGCGACGCCCGCCCAGACGTCGGGATCAAACCCGATCGGGTTGAAGGTCGTCGGCAATGCCTGGTATTTTTCTTTGTATTCCACGTAGCTGAGGCCTGCCGGCCGTTTGATCCAATCCTCGGAACAGATGGACCACGATTCGACCACGCCCCACTGACTGTATGGCCCCCAGTGCATCATGAAACCGAACTTCCAATCCTGCCACTGATCAAGCTTGCGTAGAACAAGTGCATCCGTCACGGGCACATATGAGTCGCTCTTCTCGGTCTCTCCCGCCGCACCGACCGCAGTCACAGCTGCCGATACTCCTATTAGCTTGCAAAACTCTCTCCGCTGCATTGTCATTCCTTCTCTTGACTACTTTGACCTGTCCTCAGGTTCCGTATAAGAAATCTTACTAAGCGAGCTCAGTTGGAGCCGCGATGGATTGAATGGTCCTTCCTCTATAGCCATACCAGAAGTCGACGTGCACGCCGAAGCCGACACTCGCGGGTAGAGTGTATGCAAAGATTTTGCATCCGTACCGACTAGTTGGTAGTCTACTCTACATGCAAGGCGAAATGGCAGAACGCATTCTGAAAACAGCAGAAGCCCTCATGATCGAGAGAGGATATTCGGCCTTTAGTTATGCCGACATCGCGGAGGCGGTACAGATCAAGAAACCAAGCATCCATCATCACTTCCCGACAAAGTCTGGCTTGGTCGTAACTGTTCTCAAAAAGCATCGCGAGAAGACAATCGAAGGGACCGAACAGCTTGACATGCATATCGAAGATCCTCGGAAACGCCTTCATGCCTACGTTCAGTATTGGGAGGGGTGTATCCGCGACCGTACGGTCCCGTTTTGCGTTGCTGCACTCATGGCAGCGGAACTTCCGTCATTGCCAGAGGAAGTGCAAGCCGAAGTGCGCCTGCATTTCAGGGCACTGGGCGAATGGCTGGAACGAACCTTGAAGGCGGGTGTAAAGGCCGGTGTCATCAAGCTGCAAGATTCAGCGGCAACGGAAGCTCAGACGCTGGTGGCAGTCGTGCATGGAGCGATGCTCTCCGCCCGCGCCACCGGTGACTGTGATGTCTTCAAGCTCGTGACCAGAGCAGCGCTCAAGCGTCTCGCTACAGCAAAGAACTAATCTGTGGAGGCCATGTATGGCCTTCCCCTACTCAATTTACCTACCAACTAGAAGATAGAAAGGTCTCTCATGCAAATCCACTCCACTGAATCAGTCCGCTCTTTGCGAAACCTTTATTTTGTCCGGACGGTGTTCCAGGTGATATGGGCTGCCGCTGTTCTTTCGACGGTCCGTACGCAGCCACATGTCGCTTCCATCTTGCTAATCGTGTATCCGCTCTGGGACGTTGCTTGCACGCTGTACGATCTCAGGGCTTCACGTCCTGTCGGAAGCGCAAGAACTTCGCAGGTCATCAATGCACTTCTGGGCTCCGCTACTGCTCTCGGGATGGCCTTGACGGTCTTTAGCCAACCGGCATACTCCATCGCAATCTTCGGGGCTTGGGCGTTCGGAGCCGGCTTGCTTCAGCTCGTCGCCGGGCTCATCCGCCGTAAGCAACTCGGCGGACAATGGGCGATGATCCTGAGCGGCGCGCAATCGACTGCAGCAGGTATTGCATTTGTGCTTGGCGGCCTAGGCGGAAAGTTCCACACGAAGGACATGGGAGGGTATGCCATCTTCGGTGCGATCTACTTCCTGATTGGCGGAATTCTACTGAGTCGAAAGCTGTCACAGGGCGTGGTCGAGCCAATCAAAGGCTAAGCTTTTGTGAGTCTCGGGAAACGTGTGGGGCGACCTGCCGATAAGCACGTCTCAACACAGGAACGGTTGCCATCGGTGTGGAGCAGAAATGAATTCTGTTCATTCACCGATGGCTTTCAATTTTCCTGGACACGAATAGGTTTTTGCGTGCGGACCCGCCTTAGAGCGATATCTCAACCACGGGAACGTCGATCTCCGTATCAGCGAGGCGATTGGCATAGTTGGTAAACGTATGCAGCGCGACATTGGCAACGATTTCCAGCATGAGGCTGTCATCGATGCCAGCCTTCTGCGCGGTGTCGAAATCCTCGTCCGAGATAAGGCCCCGGTGACGAACGATGTTTTTCGCGAACGATGTCAAAGCACGCTCGAAGGGATCGTCGCTCTCCCCTGAACGCGCTTTCAGTGCGTCCGTCGCGCTAAGACCAACCGTCTTTGAAAATTCCGTATGGGATGAAAGGCAGTATTGGCACTCGTTCTCCTGGGCTATGGCGAGAGCGAGGATTTCGCGTTGACGGCCTGTGAGGCGGCCACGCGAAAGCGCCTTGGAGAGTGATAGGAACCCGTCGAGGGCAACGGGGGCATTTGCAAATGTGGCAAAAGAATTAGGGACTCTACCTCGGCTCGCTTTTATCTGAGAAAGGGTGGCGGCAACCTTGATGTCAGTGTCGGCGGGAATAACGGGAGCAATGCGGGACATATTCTTCTCCAAATCTCCGGCAGCACTTCTGCACTGCGCAGGAAGCATTTCTGAAGATAAGATGAGACGCATTGTCACATAGAGTATCGTTGAGATATCTTAGAGTCTCACATGGACCGACTGGCGCCCTTCTTCGAAAGATTTTCTCTCACGGCTCGGATGTTTTATTCGGGGCTCTTGTGCGGAAGCACTGAGGATCAAGTAAGCGAAGATGCAGGCCATCTTCACGTGCTCAAAAAAGGAAGGCTGAAGATCACCCGGCCGGATGCTCGTCAGATGGTCATAGATACCCCAAGCATCCTATTTTTTCCGCGTCCTCGCATCCATCGTCTTCACGGCCCGGAGCAAGAGGGCGCCGAGCTCGTATGTGCAACGATTGAATTCGGCGCCGGAATGTTGAATCCTCTCATCGCATCGCTTCCAGAGCCACTCGTGCTCCCGCTCGATGCCCTCCCCGAACTTGAGCCGACACTGCAGCTCTTGTTTTCGGAGGCTTCCTCGCGACTCCCAGGCCGTCAGGCTGCCATCGATCGATTATTCGAATATCTCTTTGTGCTTCTCATACGATCAGCAATGAATGCGCATCTGGTCGATAGCGGAGTTTTGATGGGACTCAGTGATTCGCGTCTGGGCAAGGCAATCGAGGGCATGCATAAACACCCTGAAACTTCCTGGTCGCTGGAACAACTTGCTCAATGCGCAGGTATGTCCCGTGCGCGCTTCGCTGCTTATTTTCACCAGGTTGTCGGCATGACGCCGTTTGACTACTTAACAAATTGGCGGCTGGGAGTTGCCCAAACCATGTTGCGTAAAGGCAATTCGCTGAAGCTGATCGCATCCGCCGTGGGATATGCAAATGCGACAGCTCTAACGCGAGTCTTTACGCAGCGTGTCGGAATGTCTCCTTCTGAATGGCTCGCTCATAGCCAGGTACAGATGGGAGAATCACTGTCTCACTAACCTGGTTGTGTGTCTGGCAGTCTTCGCGATTCGGCACCTCTCACCTTGGCGGGACAGCAATCGAGATCGATTACACTCAAGATATCGAAGCCATGCAAGAAGCAGCGAAAAATATACTCCTGGTTGTCGTGACGCTTTTCCCCATCGTGGACCCGCTCGGCGGCAGCCCTTTCTTTCTGGCGCTGACGAAGGAATACTCACCGGAAGCGCGAAAGGTATTGTCCTGGCGCATTGCCGTCAACAGTTTTGTCTTGCTGGTTGTGACGTATTTTGTCGGGACTTACGTGCTCGCCTTTTTTGGGATTTCGCTGCCCGTGGTGCAGATCGGCGGCGGAATGATCGTCATTGCGACGGGATGGACGCTGCTGAAGCAGAAAGACGACGAAAAACAGGAGGTACAGGAAGCCGTCCAGCCGCAGGACACAATCCGCCGGGCATTCTATCCTTTGACATTGCCACTAACCGTAGGCCCTGCATCCATCTCTGCGGCCATCACGCTGGGCGCGAATGCGGCTCACCACCACGAGTACCATCCTTTGACAATCTTGTCCGCACTCATTGGATTGGCGCTGATCGCGGTCAGCATTTTGCTCTGCTATGGATTTGCCGACCGGTTGGCGCGAATTCTGGGAGCAACGGGGATGACGGTGATCACACAATTGTCGTCCTTTTTCCTGGTTTGTATCGGTGTGCAGATTGCCTGGAACGGAACGAAAGAATTGCTGGAGTCACTGACGCTGCATATTCACTGACCCAAAGAGGGTACTAGCTCTTTCCTTGCAGCCAGAATTTCCCGAGAGCAAGCAGCAATCGTGCCATACACTTCTAATCGATATGATCCAGGCGAAAAAGTGGCTGCCATGCTTTCTTTTCTTATCGCTTTCTTCATTTGTTCTACGCGCGCAGGCGGTCGACCAGGCACGCACTGAGATAGCCACGCTGGAGTCTCTCTTACCAAGGGTCCCGGATCGTGCCGTTGTTCTCTATTTTCTCGCGCAGGACTATGCACAGATTGGCGATCAGCAAAAAGCCATCACGATGCTGAAGGAATCGATAACTGCGAGAGAGGGCGTGAATCCAGCCCAGGACGCAACGCTTCGTTCATTGCATGGGAACCCGGATTTCCGTGCTCTGGTAGCCGAGGCCGAACGACAGTATCCCCCAGTGCATAAAGCTCGCACAGCCATCACGCTTCCGGAAAAGGACTTGCTTTCCGAAGGGCTAGCGTTTGATGGCGGCAAGAATGTGTTTTATCAGCAGCCTCTTTCACCGAAAAGTTGTGAAGGTCGACGCGAGTGGGCATAGCGCGGACTTTGCGCCAACAAGCAAAAAGGATTTGCTGCCCTTATGCGGTCTCAGAGTGAATGTAGAAGACCATTCACTCTGGGCGGCTGGTTGCCAGGACAGCGGCCACGGCGAGCTCTATCACTTCAGTGAGGACGGTCGACTCATGGAGCGCTTTCCTCCAGCGACGCCGGGAAAGCATCTTTTCAACGATCTTGTGCTGCGCGGCAATTCGGAAATTTATCTCACCGACAGTCTCGCAAATCAAGTGTATCGCTTCGATTGCCGGACACATACGTTCACAGCGCTTTCGTTTCCACGCCCGTTGTATTACCCCAATGGGATTACGCAAGCGGACGACCACAACACCCTCTACGTCGCAGACGCATTTGGCGTGCTGCGCTACGATCTGAAGACGAGCGCAGCCCTGGAAATAGACGCCGGGCCGAGAAATACACTGGCAGGATTTGACGGTCTCTACTGGTATCGCGGCGCGCTGGTAGGTGTACAGAACGGGATTGGCTCATCGCGCATCGTTGAGGTGAAGCTTGCACGAGATGGCCTTCACGTGCAGGATTTGAAAGTTCTCGAGTACCGGTCGTCTCATCTGATGCTACCTACAACGGGCGCGATCAAAGGGTCTGAGTTCTATTTCATAGAAAATGCTCAGATCGACAATTTCAGAGACGACAAGATTGTCAATCCGGCAAAGCTCGAGCCAGTACGGATTGGCGTGATTGAGCTTCGGCAGCCGTAGAACCAAAGAATGTCACGTCCCCGATATGACCGGAAGTTTGGCGGCATCCCAGGCGGCGAGTCCGCCCGCCATCTCAATGAGATTGGTAATTCCGTTCTGTTGCAGAATGCTGGTCGCAATCGAAGATCGGTAGCCACCTGCACAATGGACAGCGATGCGGCGTCCGCGAGGAACTTCTGCGAGGCGCTCCTGCATGTGGTTGAGGGGAATATTCAGGCTTTCGGGTATGCGTTTGGCCTCCCACTCGCGGGGATTTCTGATATCCAGCACGAGAGGCGGATCGGCGCTTACCAGTTCCGCGGCAACCGTCGCTGCGCTGACGCGTTCCGTCGGCCAAACCAGATCCTGCCTCGCGGCCAACGCTGCCATGCCCCCGTGCAGATAGCCCTTCACGTGATCGAATCCGATGCGGCCCAGGCGTAATGCAGCTTCCTGTTCCCTTCCCGGCTCGGCAATAATCACAATCGGCTTGACGCGATCCAGCAGTGTGCCGGCCCATGTGGCGTATTGGCCGCCCAGTCCTATGTTGATACTGCCGGCCAGGTGTCCCCTGGCAAATTCCACCGCATCCCGCACATCCAGCAGCTGTGCACCCGCGTCTCCCATCCGGAGCACTTCGTCGAGTGCAATCGGCTTCAGAACCCTCTCGAGGTTGTCGTCCAGTGTCGCGTGTTCGCGCGTGTTCAGAATGGCGTCGTAGGTAAAGTACTGCGGAGCATCCGGCTGGTCGGTGGTAACCAGGCGAATGAAGTCTTCCTTCGACATGGGCTGCAGTGCGTAATTCATGCGTCGCTGATCGCCAAGCGAAGATACGGTGTCGGAGGAAAGCTGCTTACCGCAAAGAGAGCCTGCACCGTGCGCCGGGTAGACCAACGTGTCATCGGGCAGCGTCAACAGCTTGTCGTGAAGTGAGTCGTAAAGATGAGCGCCGAGATCGTCGGCGGTCCATCCCAGCGAAGTCCGCAAGTCGGGCCGGCCAACGTCTCCAATGAATAACGTATCCCCGGTGAGAACCGCGTGCGGCTTTGCCGCGCTCTTCTCGAGATCAAACACAAGGATCGAGATGGACTCGATGGTGTGACCCGGCGTTTCGAGAACCTGCAGCCGCAGGTCCGAAAACTGGAGTGTGTCTCCATCCGCCATCGGCGTAAAGGCATATTCTGCCTCGGCGCGGCTGCCAAGATGAATCGTTGCGCCACAGCGGTCGCGCAGCTCCAGATGCCCGGCAATAAAGTCGGCATGGAAGTGCGTCAGGAAGACGTGGCGGATCTGTAGACCGAATCTCTCCGCGTCCGCCACGTACTGTTCAATATCGCGTTGTGGATCGACAATGATCGCAGTTGCGCTAGCCTCATCTCCCAGCAGGTAGGAGGCATGGGCCAGGCAACCCAGATAGTACTGTTTCAGAATCATGCAGGGTATCTCTTCTAACAAAGAAGACTTAAGCGGGGAAGTCGCTCACAAGACTACCGCACTTTGGCATGATCTGAATATCGACAATTCGGAGGCTACGGGCGTCTACGGTCACGCCCAGACCTCTGCGGATGACAGCTTAAGTCGCCCATCGCTCTGCGATGGGCGACTTATCTGAAGCTTCTTCATTTTGTGGATGAGCGTTGTGCGCTGCAGTCCGAGCTTCGCCGCCGCGCCCTTCGGTCCTCCTACCACCCATCCAACTTCTTCCAGCGTCCGCGCGATTAGCGCGCGCTCGATGTCCCTCAGCTTAGTCGGACCCGCAGCATTGGCGACTCTTTGCGGCGCGTAAGCGGGGGCTTGCGGTGCTGCAGCGAGCGGATTCGCAAGCACCTCGACCGTCCGTCATAATTACCGCACGTTCGACCAGATTTTGAAGCTCGCATCTCCACGACGGCCCCGGACGCAATGTGTGGGCTGTCGCAATCAATCGGTTAAGGAGCTCATGCCACTGCTGAGGATCTGACGGTGATCTGTGCTCGATCGCAGCGGCATAGCCGTCGCCCTAGGTCTTGTGAAGATTCTCGGGAAAGGCGTTGGATACATAGCAAGCTAAAGCATCGACTCCGGCATCATTCAGAAAATTGACGTCGAGGCTATAGCATGGATAAGTAGCTGCCGTTCTACAAATTGCCATGGCGACCCAAAGAGCTTACCTACCGCATGCGGAGAGTTTTACAACCTGGTTTCCCGACTTTCTGCGTAAGGAACTTGCTCCTTATCCGGGCCGCGGAGCCATTGTTGCGCGAATGGTCATTTCCGCAACGCTCACTACGATCTTAATCGTCACCTTTCGCATCCCCTTTGGAGCAATCGGGGCGCTGTGCGCCTTCCTTTTGTCACGCGAAAATCTCCTATCGACGGCCAAGTCTGGCCTCTACCTGGTGGCTGCCTTCGTGATTGGCGGGCTATTCATTCCCGTGGGCGGGCGCCTTTTCGCTTCGATTCCCATGACGCATTTTCTGTGGGAAGCAGTGAGCATCTTTATCCTCTTCTTTTTGCTCAGGACCCTTACAAACTATGTGGTCGCTATCGGCCTTGCCGCGATGGTGACCAATATTTTTACGATCTGGTATCTGCCGGGACCCGGGGAGCACAATGTCGAACTCTCGTTATGGCAGGTAGGGGCGGCCTCGATCGGCGTCCTTGTGACAGTCGGTGTCGAGGTAATTTTTTATGCTATCTATCGCGGTGACGAAGTTCTCGATGGGCTGGACGTCAGGCTGAAACACATTGAAGATCTGATGGAAGACTGTGCCGCCAGTCGTCCATCATCACCAGAAACGAGTCGTATGCTTGTGCAATATGGTGTTGTAGGGGTGGGAGCATTGCGCGCACACGTTACGCGGACAAGTAATCAATCATCCGATCGTAATCGCATCAGCGCAATAATCTCGCTTACCGGTCGCTCGATTGATTTTGCAGCGGCTCTTGTCACCACGGGTGCCTTTGGGATGACCACCTCTGAGCGAGAACGGGCTGCACGCCTTGCTCAGCGCATCGCCGAGATTCGCCTGTGTCTGCGGTCAAACAATCAGCCCACTCAGTGGGAGCCTGAGGTCGGAGCGAGCGAGGGAACGCCACTTCTCTATGAACTCGAGGCAATGACTTCACTCATGGCTTCCGTCCTGAGCGGTGCGAGTTCAGTTGATCCACGTCTTGATATCCTCGACAGTCCGCCTGCTGCCAATCGCATCTTCGTGGCGGATGCATTTTCTAATCCTGAGCACTTGCGTTACGTTCTTGGCGGAACGCTGGCGGCAATGATCTGTTATGTCCTTTATGTGTCGCTGGATTGGCCGGGGATTTCTACGTCGGTGACAACCTGCGTATTTACCGCCCTCTCAAACGTCGGTGTCTCGCGCCAGAAACAAGTATTGCGCATCGCCGGTGCGGTACTCGGCGGTTTCGTTTTCGGCTTAGGAGCGCAGATTTTCATTCTGCCGAATATCGACTCCGTCGTCGGGTTAGCCGTGCTCTTTGCCGTTGTGACCGCTGTCGCGGCCTGGGTTTCTACGTCGAGTACACGCCTTTCGTATGCGGGGTTACAGATCGCCCTCGCATTTTATCTGATCAACCTGAGCGAGTTCCGTATTCAAACCTCGCTCACTCTGGGACGAGACCGTGCAGTCGGCGTGTTGCTGGGAATTTTCGCAATGTGGCTTGTCTTTGAACGTCTCTATCCACATCCTGCAGGAGATGAGATGGTTCGTGTTTTCGTTCGCAATCTTCGTCTTATGGCGGAGCTTATCACTGGATCTCCGAAAAGCACGGATACTGAAGCTATCCTCACGATTCGTCGACAGAGGGAGCAGGTCTACCGCAATTTCGGCGACGTGAACGCACAAACGGATGCTGTGCCTTTTGAAACGGGACGTCGTCGCGCCACAGATATGGCGGCGCGCGATCGTATTCGCCGCTGGCAGTCATCCATTCGCACGTTCTATCTGCTGGAGGCGCCGCTGGTTCAATTCCGCGTATTCGGAGAAATCGGTGAGAAGTCGACTGCCTTCAGGCAGATGGATGACGCTTTTCGCGAAGAATGCGCCCGCAGTCTGCAGCATATGGCAGAGTCTCTCGAGAATCAGATGAATCAGAAACCGCTCGAGAGCAGCATCTCACCGAGCCTGCTGAAAATGCTGGAGTCATCCGCTGCCGAACAGGCCACGTACTCGGAACGGGAGCACGCATTGTTTGGCTTGTTGCGCACGATTGCATTGCTCGTCGATCGCATGCAAGACGAAGTCGCATCAGAGCCGTTGTACGCGATACAGTAAATGCTGCCACAGTCGCATTGGTGTGAATTCGAGGCGAAACAACCCTCATCACACGGTAGTGGTATCTCCCGGCTCCTCTACTGTGGTAGGTAAAAAACCTCTTAGTTGGTGATGTCAGGCCCTATAAAAAACAAGTAACATCTGCACCAACTCAAAAATACGCGCGGCGTTGGTGGAACCTGCACGCCTCCAGAAAAGGGGAGACGAGATGTCTGTTCTCCTTGGCGCAATTGGGCTCATTAATTTTGTTCAACTTTTCCTCGTGGGGAAGGTCGCCTATACATGGCGGTCCCTCCAAACTACCCTTGTGCTTGAGTCTGCGATAACTGCAGGCAAGGCGACCCATTACAGCGAGCCGTTACAAACCGCGAGGCACTCGCGAAATCGGCAGCGTCCCAACATGCAGCCATCGTTACGTTCGCTCGATCCGCAACGCTGCATGTATACCAACGCTCATGGGGCTGAATTTTCCGAGGCAATGACTTCTCCTAGGAGATCTGCTGGCCTTCGTTTTTGCCTAAAGCAGATGCTTCCGAGACCAGGAATCGAGCTCCTCAAGAACAGGCCGGAGCTTTCGTCCGAACGCGGTCAACGAATATTCAACGCGCACAGGCATTTCGGCGAACATCTCTCTTTTGACAAATCCGTCCCGCTCAAGTTCTCGCAACTGCTGCGTCAATACCTTCTGCGAGATTCGAGGCATGCTTTGCCTGAGGAGTGTGAACCGGAACGGCTTTTCGCTGCTCATAAGCCACCAGAGAATGACCGGTTTCCAGCGGCCGCCAATCAGGACGAGCAGTTCCTCGATCGGACACTTGCTGACAATACGTTTAGCGCTCATTTCAATTTTGGTGACCAGGTATCCATTTGGTTCCTGGTATCCCCTTCGTAGTACAAAGTGATTTCGATCTTACATCGAAGAAAGCGAAATTTCTTCAACACGACAACACGTTTAGCAGCGGCGTAACCACCTTTCGGATGTGTTGAGGGCGGAAACGTCTTACATCATCCATTCACCTCTAAGAGGAGAGAAAAGTCATGGCTCAGAACAGCCTTGCCAAGCGGAGTGAGAAGGGGTTGCTCACTCCAGACAATTGTGTCGTCACCCTGATTGACCACCAACCGCAGATGCTTTTCGGTGTCACCAGCATCGACAGGCAGACGCTGATCAACAACGTCGTCGGATTCTCGAAGGCCGCCAGGCTCTTCGGTGTTCCCACCATTCTGAGCACCGTTGAGACCAAGCAATTCAGCGGCAATATATGGCCGCAGCTTAAAGCGCAGTTTCCTGAACAGACGCCGATTGAACGTACCAGCATGAATTCATGGGACGATCCAAATTTTGTGGCCGCTGTGAAAAAGACAGGACGTAAGAAGATTGTCCTGGCTGGGCTTTGGACCGAGGTCTGTGTGGCGTTTCCCTCCATACAGGCCATCGCAGACGGTTACGAGGTTTACGTGGTGGAGGACCTCTGCGGCGACCTGGACCTGCGCATTCATGAAGCGGCGATGCGTCGCGTCGAGCAGGCAGGCGCGAAGCCAGTCACCTGGATACAAGTCATGTTGGAGTGGCAACGTGACTGGGCCTGGACCGAAACGTATCCGGCAGTCATGGACATCGTGAAGAACCACGCAGGTGCCTACGGAATGGGTGTGGAGTATGCCTACACGATGGTGCATGGTGCAGGCCCGTCGACGTTCTCCTATTGGGAGATGCCGGTCAACGCGGAATTGGCGGCCAAGTAGAAGTGCTCAGAGGGCAAGAGTCTTCTTGCCCTCTGTCACCACAGTCCTGTGAGGAAAATCTTATGGCAACGGACACAATCCTGCACAATGCGAAGATCGCGACGAATTCCACTCCTTCATTTGTTGAAGCTCTTGCGATTGCGGACGGAAAGATCATCGCCACCGGCACCGAGCAAGATATCTTGCGGCTGCGCGCCCCTGCGACCAAAGTGATTGATGCAAAGGGCCGAACCATTATTCCAGGCCTCAACGATTCGCATATGCATCCGATCCGCGGCGGCCTCAATTACAACATGGAGCTGCGCTGGGATGGGGTGCCGTCGCTCGCCGATGCACTGCGCATGCTCAAAGAGCAGGCTGCGCGAACTCCTGCGCCGCAGTGGGTGCGCGTCGTTGGGGGATGGACGGAGTTTCAATTTGCCGAACGGCGCATGCCGACGCTGGACGAAATCAACGAGGCAGCGCCGGACACTCCTGTTTTCGTTCTGCACCTATACGATCGTGCTTTGTTGAATGGGGCAGCTTTGCGTGCAGTTGGTTACGGGAAAGATGCGCCGGATTTCCCTGCCGGCGAAGTTCAGCGGGACCGGCACGGGAACCCAACAGGTCTTCTCATCGCGAAGCCGAATGCGAACATACTCTATTCAACGCTGGCCAAGGGGCCAAAGCTTTCGCGCGAAGATCAACTCAACTCTTCACGGTTGTTCTTTCGCGAGCTGAACCGCTTTGGCATCACCAGCGCCATTGATGCGGGTGGAGGGTTTCAGAATTACCCTGATGACTACGGCGTCGTAAGCGAACTCCATCGCAATGGCGAGCTTTCCATTCGCCTGGCCTACAACCTGTTTACACAGAAGCCAAAGCAGGAGCTCTCGGATTTCCAGAATTGGACGAAGATCACAAAACCCGGCGACGGCGATGACATCTACCGCGTCAACGGCGCGGGAGAAATGCTCGCATTCTCTGCCGCAGACTTCGAAGATTTTCTCGTGCCGCGTCCCGATATGGCGCCTGTCATGGAGAGTGAATTGAAGGCTGTGATCCGTCACCTGGCCGAGCACCGCTGGCCATTTCGCCTGCATACGACATACAACGAGACGATTGAGCGTGCATTGAACGTTTATGAAGAGGTGAATCGAGAGATTCCGTTTGACGGCCTGCACTGGTTCTTCGATCACTGCGAGACGATCACCGATCGCAACATCGAACGTGTGAAGGCGCTGGGCGGCGGCATAGCAGTGCAGAACCGAATGGCTTTCCAAGGCGAGTATTTCGTCGAACGTTACGGCGCGCAGCAGGCGAAGCGTACACCGCCGATACGGCGAATGTTGGAGATGGGTGTTCCCGTGGGAGCAGGGACTGATGCAACCCGTGTCTCCAGTTACAACCCATTCCTCTCCCTCTACTGGCTTATCACTGGTAAGACCATTGGTGGTTTGAACCTTTATCCAGAAGAAAATCGCTTCGACCGATCGGAAGCGCTGAAGCTTTACACCATGGGAAGCAGTTGGTTCTCGACGGAAGATGGCAAGAAGGGAGCGCTTGCACCCGGGCAGCTCGCTGATCTGGCCGTTCTTTCTGCCGATTATTTCTCGATCCCGGAGGAAGAAATTAAAGATCTCGAATCGGTGCTGACCATCGTCGGCGGCAGGGTTGTGTACGCCACTGAAGAGCACGCAAGCCTTGCTCCTCCCGAGCTTCCTGTCAGTCCTGACTGGTCGCCCGTCGCACACTATGGCGGCTATGCCAAGGCTTCAAAATCATTGGCTGGAGCCTCTCATTCCGCCTTTTGCCAGCACTCAGAGCTAAGTCACGCGCAGGAGGGCTCAAGTGGACACGTCCGCGTATTCGGAAAATCCGGGCTCTGGAGTCTCGGCTGTGACTGTTTCGCGTTCTAAGAAACAACCGGACGAAAGAATGGCCTGAGGAACTGGAAGGGAGAGTTACTGATGAAGGTACTGCTCATTTCATTCGCAGTAGGTTTGTTTGTCGGCATTTTGTACGGAGTGATTCGCGTAAAGAGTCCGGCCCCGCCGATCGTCGCTCTGCTCGGCCTCCTGGGAATGGTGCTCGGAGAACAGCTCGGCACTTGGATTCTTACGAAGAATGTCACGGTGACACATGCTGCGTCCGTTTGTCTCGTGGGTAAGCATTGGGATCAGCGAGCGAATGTGCAATCCGTAGTATCAGTTCAGCCTCACACGGACTGAGGAGTGGGTTGCGGCTGAGGCGTCGCACGGATTGTAAGCCCCGTTGATGGCGAAAGGAGATATTGAATGCGTACCATTCGGTCGCTTGGCGTAATCGCTATTGCAGTTCTTTTGAGTGCGGGAGGCGCGGGTCTATTCGCCTCGATGGGAGTCGCTAACGCAGCTACGCCAACGCAGAACGTGGCGGTGGGGCCGCAATACGATACGACCCACGTCTACGTGGCGCCCGAGGACTTCGACCGCTTCGTCGCCAGCCTTGTAGCAACCTTCGGCGGGACTACATCCAAACAGGGCGTCTTCACCGTGACGCCAACTCCGAGCAGCACCATGTCCCAGCTGGTGCTGACTCCCGTAGGTAGCGTGTCGGTTTTCGGGTTCAAGACGCCGGTCCCGTATCCGTTTGGCGCAGAGCGAACGGGTTACCTCGTGACAGATTTCGATGCGGCGGTCGAGGCCTCGCGCGCGACAGGCGCCGACGTTCTTGTGACTCCATTCCCTGACCCAATCGGACGAGATGCCATTATTCAGTGGCCGGGCGGTGTGAATACGCAGCTTTATTGGCACACGACCGCACCGTCCTATAAAGCTCTGCAAACTATTCCGGAAAACCGTGTCTATGTGTCCGCCGATCGCGTGGCTGCCTTCGTAGACAGCTTTCTTGCCTTTAGTCATGGCAATGTCATCGCTGATGATGCGCATGCTCCCGGTGTTGAGATCGGACGGCCAAGTGACACTTATCGGCGAATCCGTATCCAATCCAACTTCGGCAAGCTGACGGTTCTCGTAACAGATGGCCATCTTCCGTATCCATACGGGCACGAGATGACAGGCTACGAGGTTTCGGATCTCGCGGCTACCCTCGCCAAGGCCAAGGCGGCAGGAGTCGAGATCCTGGTTCCTCCCTACACTGCCGACCAGCGCACAGCAGCCATGGTGCAATTTCCCGGCGGGTATATTGCCGAGATCCACTCGCCCTCAAGTAAGTAGAGTCCGTCTCGTTGAGAAAGTGTGTTTGATGAGAATTGTTTTAATCCTGGCGGCGCTCTTGATTGGAGTGTCGAGCGCCAATGCCCAGACAGTGGGAGCAGCCCCATCTGTAATCCAAGATCGGAGTTACAAGCTGCTAAGAGAGGATGAGGACTGGAGTTTTCTGCGCGACAGAAGCCTCCGGGAGGACTTCTGGGACCCCATCAAATACATCCCGCTCCGCAAGAGCGCCGATGATTGGTACATGACCATGGGCGGCGAAGCCCGCGAGGTGTGGGAGCAGATCGGAAACGACAACTGGGGCCAGTCTCCTTATTGGAACGGGTACCTCAACCAGAGATACATGCCCTACTTCGATCTGCATTATGGCAAGCATGTCCGTACCTTCATCGAACTGAAGAGTGGATTGAATTCATTCCGTAGAGGTGGCCCTCGTCCCATCGATGAAAAGAAGCTCGACTTTCAGTCAGGGTTTCTGGAGCTCAGTAGTTCATCAGATTCGAAATCGATCGAGCTCCGAATCGGAAGGCATGAGCTTGAGTACGGCTCCGGGCGCTTGATCGATATACGGGAGGGCCCGAATGTTCGGTTGAGCTTCGATGGTTTTCTGCTGAAGAGCAGAATCCACTCCTGGCAAGTGGATGGCTTTGCTCTGCGTCCGGATGAGGACAATCCTGGATTCTTCGACAATGCGCCGAATTCCGCCGTTGGTTTCTGGGGTGTGTATGCGACTCGGTCTTTGCCCCGCAAAGCTTCACTAGACCTGTACTACTTAGGCCTGGATCGGAAGGCAGCGACCTTCCAGCGAGGCACGGCGCAGGAGGTGCGCCACTCAATAGGTGCCAGGATATCTCGTCCGATCGCAACGGAACACTCTGGATGGGACTTTGACGATGAGGCGCTATGGCAGTTTGGCACATTCGGTTCGGGAAATATTCGGGCATGGACGGTGGCGACCGAAACCGGCTACCGCTTTCCGACTGTGCCCTTGAAACCGCGTTTCAGCGTGAAGGCTGATATCTCGAGCGGAGATCATCCAAACTCGAATAGCCTCGGGACCTTCAATCCGTTATTTCCCAAGGGCAACTACTTTGGTGTCATTGCTACAACGGGTCCTGGCCCCATCAACATCATTGACGTTCATCCCCACATCGAAACGGCGCTTCCGCATAACGTGTCTGTCTCTGTCGACTGGATTTTTCAGTGGAGACAGACCGTTGAGGATGGCGTCTACGCTGTGCCGGGGTTTCTGATCCGGGCTGCCGATGGTAGTCAGGCACGATTCGTTGGACACAGGCCCGGCACTGAGATCCGATGGCAGGCAAATCGACACCTCTGGTATCAGGCGGACTACGGAATCTTTTATGCGGGCAGTTTCCTTAAGGAGACGCAACCTGGGCGCAACCTCAACTACTGGGCTTTGTGGGCCGGCTACAAGTTTTAGTCTGACGAGCAGAGGTGTTGATCTATGTGGAAAGGGCTGACTGCAGACTCAATCCTCACATGCGCGCTGCTTGGGATGACCGCCGTTACCGGTCTTGTCGATGCAGTGAGCTTCCTTTCTCTCGGGCACGTATTCACAGCAAACATGACTGGAAATATCGTTCTTCTCGCATTTGCGAGTACGGGTGTAGCTCAGGTGTCCCTGGCCGGTTCCGTCACTGCTCTCTTGGGCTTTCTCGGAGGCGCTGCGGTTGGCGGTCGCATCATGGCCGGCGCAAGCTCAGGGTCGCAGCTTCGTGCAGCGAGTTCGATTTTTGCATTGGAGATTGTTTTCTTAGTCGGGGCAGCTCTGGCTGCACTTGGCTATCGTGCCGTTTCATCTCCGCATGTCCTGCGGCTTTACGCGATGATCGCTTGCACAGCCATAGCGATGGGGATGAGAAATGCCGCCGTACGTAAGTTAGCCGTTCCAGACCTGACAACAACAGTGCTGACGTTGACCATTACGGGTATTGCTGCGGATTCGTCCCTGGCGCGCGGAACCAATCCCCGTTGGCAGCGGCGAATTGCAGCAGTGGTAGCCATGTTTGCTGGTGCAGCGTTAGGCTCGATAACCCTGAGGCACTCCGTCTTCATGGCTCTCGCGTCTTCCGTCGTACTGTCGTCCCTTTGCAGCCTCGCGTTGCTTATCTCGTCGCGGTTGCCTTCCGCAAGAAGCGCAGAAAAGAACTAGAAGTAGTCTCATAAGTTACCTCAAGAGAATCAACAGGCATCCGAGTTGAACCGGGCCCTTTCTTTTGCCTCTGATTCAGAGTGACTGGTAGAGAGAACAGTCGGACACGGCGTTACTGAAACCTTTTGCGAATCAATTCGGGTCCGCTCACCTGCTCTGCCTTGAGGTTGAGATCGACCTCGCCGTGCTCATCAATCTTCTTAGTGCTGGTCATCCCGTAGTCCTTAAGGTCGAAGGGTACGATTCCCTGGACGTATCCTGAGCCGCCACCCTGGTCGGCGATGACTAACTTCAACGTAGCCGGCTTGGAAACGCCGCGCATGGTGAAGGTGCCGACAAGGTCGTAGGTGGTCTTCCCCGTCTGGACAACTTTGTTGGATTTGAATGAAATGACCGGGGCCTGCGCGACGTTCAGCAAGTCCGTGCTCTTCAGTTCGTCATCGTTCTTGCTGTTGATGCAATGCACGCTCGCTGTCTGGATTTCGACTTGTAATACGGCCGACGTAGGGTCGCGTGAGGCGAAGGTCAGAGTCGCCTTCCATTTGTCAAAATTGCCCGTCAGGGGCCTCGAAGATGTCGTATTGAAGCGGATTGAGCTTTGGATGGGAGTGACCTGGAAGACAGGCACCTGCGCCCGCGACGGCGGGCACAGCATTGCACTCACGAGTACGAGACAGAGGACGGACAGTCGCATAACGAGAGTCTGGATGCGAGCGGCATTCTTGTCAACCCGTCAACGGCTTCGTATAAATTGTTGCCGCGTCTCAAGAACCAACCCCTAACATCTTGGTATTGCCTCTCAAAACTGCGAGTGTTCAGACAATCCCGCGGAAGGGATTTCACTCCATTGTTCTCTGTGACGCCTGCCGCAGCATTACTATAAAAATCAGATATGACCACGGAAGCTATGCAGTCAAGGGTTTTGGAGCCAACGGAAACATCCTCGCGAGTCAATGCTTTTCCTATCCCAGTTATTTCAGAAGAAGACGGAATCCTCACCTTACACTTCGAATCTGAATACGTACAAAGTCAGATGGTGCTGGAGAGGCCCGACTTTCTGGCATTGACATACACGCGAACGATGATGGCTTTTGAGCTCTTCAAGCCGCATCCGCACAACATCGCGCTGATTGGCCTGGGAGGCGGTTCGCTCGCCAAATGGTGCTACCGGTGCCACCCTGCCGCGATGCTGACAGTCGTTGAGATCAATCCCCATGTGATTTTGCTGCGGGACAGATTCCATATCCCTAAGGAAGACCATCGATTCCAAATCCTATGTGAAGATGGGGCGAAATTTGTGGCGAGCCACTCAGATGAACTGGATGTGCTCTTGGTTGACGCTTTCGATGTCGACAGCCTGCCGGAAGATTTGTGCTCCGAACATTTCTACGATAACTGTTATCGCGCCATGGCTAGACATGGTCTGTTGGTCGTTAATCTGTGTGCCGCAGACGAACAAAGGATTTTCGCCCGGATACTCAGGAGCTTCGGCGGCCAGGCTGTAACCTCACCAGATAACGACGGCAACACGGTTGTCTTTGCCTGCAAAGGAGAGTTGCTTTGGCCTGAAGATGCGTCTGCAGATTTTCTTAAGATGAAACGCATTGAGTTCGAGAAAAAGTACAGGTTGAGCCAAGCCATGTCACCGGTTGGTTAGTCTGCCCTGCGGGTGCACGCATCCTTCCTTCACCTAGCTGCCACCTGGGAACAAGACCGTGCTCAACTTCCTCACAACCAAGTTGACTGATAATCTCCGTCAACGGCTCAGCCGACACAATTCGGCTCACACTCGTCTGTGCGATTGGGATGGTCCAGTTGGGAGAGCAAGCGGTACGAACCGTCAGTAACGCTAGATGAATAAAATCGAACTCCTATCATTGATTGGCGACGTTGCGCTGAAAGACAGTGAGCCGGTAGTACGGTTCCCCTTGACTTCCCCATAAAACGACGCTAAAAATAATCTCTCGAAACAAATCGTAACTTACGTCGCTGGTAAAAACTTTGCTTGCATCATTTCCCCCTTGCCCGGAGTTAGCCATGACCTTTGTATCTCTCAGCCGCCGATTCATTGCATGCCTTCGGAGGACCCTTAGCAATCTTTTCGTTCCAGCGCGGATCAATGTGCGGCTTCGTTTAGCCCATCTGTGTATTTAACCGAGTGCAATACCAACGAACGAAACGAGTCGATGCTTGAAAGTGCCAAATCTCTACCGTATCTGCGGCGTTATTCTCTGTGTTTCACCTCTGGTCATTACTGCCGCCAGCGCGCAGCAGCACGCTGCAGTCCAAATTACTGCTAGTAAGGCCGATGGGAGCTATACGATTGAAGCCTCCGGCATTGACGGTGCAGTGATCCGGGCCAGCGCCGCCGCGAAAGTAGATGGCAAATGGCTCCATGCGGCGGATTATCCGCAGTACAGCGTCACGACAGCGGAGGCGAGCGGAGAGATGGGCCGGGCGAAGATGACCACGATCCGCTATACCGGCCGCAAGGATGCTCCGGATTTACTGTTGCGGCTCCGCGCGTATACGGATGTTCCGTTCGGCGATCTGCAGCTCACGGCGATCAACACGACAGGCGCGCCTGTCGAGATTCAGTCTTTGCGCGTGCTCGAAACCGAGAGCAAGACCAAGGGCGGAACGCTCAATCTTGGCGGCCCGGCTGCTGCCGACCGCGTGCTCTCCGACAGCTTCAGCGAAGACCGTCCGGCAATGCAGCTCCGCGATCTGGGCAACGTCGAGAACAATGTCCATCGGGCAGTGGGCGTTCAGCTTGTCTACAATCAGCAAAGTAAACAGAGTTGGTTCATCGGCGCTCTCACCTCAGACAAATTCCTGAGCGTGCTGCGACTGCACATGGCTTCCGTAGGGCCTGCCGCGACCATGGGATCGTACGAAGTCGATTCGACCGGCACCACGGAACTTCTCATCGAAAATTCGTTGCAAGATTCTCCGGCAAAGGATCGCGTGGAGCTCAGCCTGCGTGTTGCGCCCGGCTCCGAACTTGCTTCTGAGCGCATGCTCTTCAGCGTAAGCAGCGACTACCATCAGCAGCTTGAGACCTATGCTCACCTTGTACGCGACCTTCACCACGCACGCATTACCGCACCTACCCCGATTGGCTGGTGGAGTTGGACCGCATACTACTTTGGCCTGAGCGAAGGCACGGCGCTTACCAATGCCCAGTGGCTTTCCCAGCACCTGAAGCCGCTTGGCTATCAGTTCTTTCACATGGATGAGGGCTATCAGTTCGCTCGCGGTGAATACGCTACGCCTGATGCGTCTCTCTTTCCGCGAGGCGTGAGCGCGCTGGAACACATGGTCCTCTATGAAGGCCTGACGCCGGGCATCTGGACCGCGCCCTTTGAAGTTTCAGAACGCTCTTGGATTTTCACGCATCATCCTGAGTGGCTGGTACACAATGCGCAGGGAGAGCCTATTCACATCGGCTTCGTCACGGACGGTGTGGATCATCTCTATGCGCTCGATCCCACCCATCCCGACGCCCAGGCATACCTGCGCAGCACTTACTCGACGCTCGTCCACAACTGGGGCATTCGTTACATCAAGATGGACTTCATGGAAGACAGCGGCATCGAAGGCTTCTATCACGCGCCGCAGACCACGGCGCTCGAGGCGCAACGCATCGGCATCCAGACCATTCGCGATGCCGTCGGCCCTGATGTCCTGCTCGATAAGGATGGATGCGAGCTGCTCAATCCGGTCGGTCTGGTGGATATGGGGCGCATCTCGCAGGACACGGGCCATACCTTCTCATCAAGCAAGGATGCGGCGACCGGGATTGCCGCGCGCTACTATATGAATCGCAACTACTATCTCGCGGACCCGGATGCGTTTTCGGTTTCGACGCAGACGGTCGACGACCAGAACTGGCACGGAGGCGCAAAGCCTCTCACTCTGGACGAAGCCAAGGTCTCGATCGCACTTTCTGCGGTCTCGGGCGGCCTGTATGAAATAGGCGACGACCTGCCCACGCTGGGTGAAGCTGCCGATCGCATGGCCCTCGTCGAGAATCAGGACCTGCTCGACATGGCCCGTCTCGGCCGCGCGTCCATCCCACTCGACTTGATGACGTACGAGGCCGCAGACCTGCAGCCCAGCATCTTTCTCCTGAAGCAGACGAGCCGGCAGTCAACCGTAAGCGTGTTCAACTGGTCTGAAGACTCACGCCGTCACACTCTCTCGCGAGCCGCGCTGGGACTGGATCCTAAAGCGGGTTACGCCGTCTCCGAAATCCTTGCGAAGACCAGCACCTCCGCTTCCCTGGGCGACGCACTCAATGTTCAGCAGCCACCCCACTCCGTCCGCATCTTCAAAATTGTGAACACACGTATGGCTGCGCAGCCGCCAGCGGTGACCGCCAACGTGGCATCTTCCGGAAAGGCCGGCGAAGCGATCGTCTTTCAGGCCGCATCCGATGAAGACAATCCTGCGCTCTCCTACTCGTGGGAGTTTGGCGACGGGGTAACTCTCGATGGCGCCAAGATCGCTCACACCTACACGCATGCAGGCGTCTACTCCGTCCATCTGAAGGCGACCGGATTTGCGCCAACGCCCAACGTACAGACATTCCCAGTCACCATCACCGGCTCGATCATGACAAAGTTCGTCCCGGAGAACAAACACCGTTTCGAAGTGCAACCATAAGGATCGCCATGACAATTGCCCCATTACGCCTGCTCTGCGCCTTCTCTCTCGCTGCGAGCCTGACGCTTCCCGCAATCGGACAAGGGACCCCGTCAGAGTCGCAGCGGACAGGCTATCTTCGCTCTCTGGCCGCCCTGCAGCCGATCGACGCGCACGCTCACGTTCAGAAGAGCGATGTCGCCTTCACCGCAATGCTCGAACGCTGGAACCTGCACCTCATCGACATCCTCGTTGTAGACGACAAGGAGCCGAGCGGAGTGTCACTGGAGAAGCAGCGCGCCGCTGCCCTGGCCTTTATCCAGTCGGCGCACGGACACGCCTCTCTCTGCACCACCTTCGATCCCTATCGCTTCTCGCAGCCGGACTTCGTCCAGACCGCAATCGATGGCCTGAACCGCGACTTCGCCAACGGGGCGATCGCGGTCAAAGTCTGGAAGAACATCGGAATGGAGCTGAAAGACAGCAGCGGCCATTATGTGACGGTGGACAACCCGCGGTTCGATCCGATCTTTCGCGACATCGAAGCCCATAACAAGACCGTGATCGCCCACCAGGCAGAGCCCGATGTGGCTTGGGGTCCGCCCGATCCCAAGGCGCTGGACGCCTCCTACTACGCGAAGCATCCTGAATGGAACATGGCAAAGGTCCCAGACGCCCTGCCTAAGAAGACGATCCTTGAGGCGCGAGATCACCTGCTCGCCGAGCATCCTCACCTGCGGGTCGTCGGCGCTCATCTGGGAAGCATGGAGGCCGACGTAGATCAAGTCGCCGCTACGCTCGATCGCTATCCAAACTTCGCCATCGATACCGGCGCTCGCGTCGCACACCTCACCATTCAGCCTTCCCCGAAAGTCCGTGCCTTCCTGATCAAATATCAGGACCGGGTTCTCTATGGGACGGACATCGAGTTCATGGGAAAAACGACTGGCAACGCCGCTGTTGAGGAGTGGGAGTCGCAGCTCGCACGCGATTGGCGCTACTTCGCAACAGCCGATACCTTCGACTACAGAGGCCATACCGTACATGGACTGAACCTTCCGCCGACGGTTTTGAAAAAGATCTATCATTCCAATGCCGTTTACTGGTTTCCCGGCGTCGAGCCCAAATAACTTTTTCTTGCGAAGCCACGGCAACACGAGTTGCAAATCCTTGACACCTTGAAAGCGGTCACGATGCAAACGAACGAAGCTGAAGCACCTCATCTCAAGCGGGCGCTCAAGCTCTGGCATCTCATCGTCTACGGCATCGTCATCATCCAGCCCACTGCTCCGATGGGCATCTACGGAGTCGTCAACAACGTCGCGCGCGGCCATGTCGTCTCCACCATTTTGATCGCCATGGTCGCCATGCTCTTCACCGCCGTCAGCTATGGCCGCATGGCGCGCATCTATCCCAGCGCTGGCTCCGCGTACACCTATGTTGGACGCGAGATCAATCCCATCGCGGGCTATGTCGTCGGCTGGTCCATGCTGATGGACTATCTACTGAACCCGATCATCTGCGCTATCTGGTGCAGCGCGGCCGCCCGCAATGTGCTGCCGAGCATCCCTTATGTCGCCTGGGCGGTGGCTTTCGTTATCCTGTTTATGCTTCTGAACCTGCGAGGCGTTCAGGCTTCGGGGCGCGTCAATGCCATCCTGGCCCTGGTAATGAGTCTCGTCGTCGTCGTCTTTCTCGCCTATGCCATCCGCTATCTCGCGCTCGTCGCACGTCCTGTTGGTGGCCAATGGCTCACGCCCTTCTACGATCCATCTACTTTCTCACCGTCATTGCTCTTTCGCGGAACCTCTATCGCCGTTCTCACCTATATCGGCTTCGACGGCATCTCCACAATGTCCGAAGAGGTTGAGAATCCGCGCCGCAATATCATGCTCGCGACTGTCTTCACCTGCCTGATCATCGGCATCCTCTCCGCTGTAGAGGTCTACGTCGCGCAGCTCGCGTGGCCGTATCGCGGTCCTTTTCCTGAAGCGCTGGTCGATACCGCATACGTTCATGTGGCCCGGCGCATCGGCGGTACTCTTCTTTTTCAGCTTCTCAACGCAACCCTGCTGATCGCCAACATGGGCTCCGGTGTCGCGGCGCAGTTCGGCGCAGCCCGCCTGCTCTACGGCATGGGCCGCGGAAATGCGCTGCCGCAACGATTCTTCGGCGCACTCAGTCCGAAGACCGCGATCCCACGCAACAATGTGCTAGTGGTGAGCGCGATCACTCTAGTTGGCGTCTTCCTGCTCACCTACGAGCGCGGCGCGGAACTGCTCAACTTCGGCGCGTTTATCGCCTTCATGGCCGTCAACGCTGCCGCCCTGCTACATTACCGCTTCCGCTCCCGCGAAAAGGTGTTTCTCCCCCTCGGCATTCCGCTCGCAGGCCTCCTGGTCAGCGCCTTCATCTGGCTCAATCTTGCACACAGCGCCCAGATCCTGGGCTTCATCTGGATACTTTTAGGCCTGGCGATCTATTGGCTCAGGCGCGGCACTCGCAGCGGGGCCGCTGAGCCGTCTTTTGACGAGCAGGTGCCCTAAAATCTCCGCTAGTATCCTGAGTCAGAAGTGAGCAGCATATTTCGATGCATCTGATGTAGCACTCCTCAAAAGGAACTGCAGGTCCCTCCACTTCGCTTCGCTACGGTCGGGATGACAACTTTATTCAGGGAATCAATGACTCAGAAGACTAGCAGGCCGCGGCATAAACGCGGAGCACGTCACGTACTTTGTCTACGATTAGGGCTTCGGCAGTATTCTTCAGCGAACCCTCGCGTACACGCTCATACTGCTGGGGCAGGTACGCGCTCAACATGGTCTCAGGAAGCTGCAGTCGCCCAAGATTCTCGATCAACTGCGCTACTGCAGCCTGCACCCCAGGATCGTTCCAGTAGTAGCGCATGCGGTCGCTGTAGCTATAAACGCGCAGGCGTTTCTGCTCCTGCGTATCGCCACTGTAGTAGGGCTTCCAGGACGAGGGCGAAGCCAACATCGTCTCTTCCATCACCTCGGGCAGATGTGACGCCGCTACCGCATCCGCCAGTTCCCGATCCATCGCCGCCAGCCCAAACAGCGCCTCGCGCATGGCGAATGTCAGCGCCGGTCCGACCTTCAAGATTGCGAATCCATCCTGCACCAACTCCGAGTACGCTGCCGGTCTCTGGTAGTCGGTCGAATGCGCTTCAAACACGAATGTTCCGGCCTGTTCTCGCAGCCATTGGGATAGCGCCGCCGCCTTCGATCGCGAATAGTCCACGACACTGTCGTGATCGAACTCAACACCCGGCTGCACTACGAGCGCCAGTACCCGATCCCAGACCGACTGTAATCCGGCCCGCGCAAACTCTCGCTGATGCACCTCGAGTGTCTTCTGCGCCGCAGCGGTGGTTGTCGCCGCCAGTTCCTGAAGTTCATGTGTTGCGCCACCCGGTGTCGGCACCTCGGTCCCGATTACATAGACAGGCCCAGTCAATCCGGCAGCGGATGCAGCCTCTTCTGCAGCTGCACACAAACTGGCTGCGCGGGCAGCGACGATCTCGTCCGGCAGGACGGCAGCTTCACCGCGACACGACATGCTGGCATCCAGATGAATCTTTGAGAACCCGGCGCCCGCATACTCCCGAACCATCTCCAAAGCATTTGCCATGGCAGTCTCAGGATCAAGCGTTCGCCATGGATTTGGCCCCAGATGATCTCCGCCAAGAATCAGGAGGCTGTGATCGAAGCCCACACTACCTACAATCTCTTCGGCAAACCGACGGAAATCCGCAGGTTTCATCCCTGTGTAGCCACCGTTCTGGTTTACCTGGTTCGATGTTGCCTCGATTAGAAGCAGGCTCCCATCTTCCTTTGCCTGCTCCGCCGAGGCCCGCAGAACCCAGGGATGTGCGGAACAAACAGAATAGATTCCTCTGCGGCGGCCATCTGCACCGGTCCGCAGCAGATGCTGTTGCAACAGGTGTGTCATTCGCTCTTCTCGTAGTTAGGCTCGTTCTCTTAATACCTTAAGTCAAAAAGAAAGTAAAGATAATCATTCGTAATTATACAAAGCCATTGATCCGCCGGAATCACCTGTCTTCCGGGCAATCCAGATGCTTCCATGTCTTCATTCTCAAGGACTAGAACAAGCTCTCGCCGCGCATAGTATTGCCTGCGGGACGCAGTGAACTGCGGTCGAGCGAGGGTCCTTGCAGAGTATTCCGTGCTTTTCGTAATAAGATTGTTGCTTTCATAATCTTTCGATAGACTTCCGTTCTCGATCAAATACGGAGATGAACATCCTTCTTTTTCAGACTACGGCAAAGTCTCATGCTGAGAAGAACGCAGAAGGAAGATGTTCTTGGTGGACGATGGTCAATATGGATCGACGAACTTTTCTGCAGAGCGCCGCCGCCGCGGCGCTTACAGCAACGGCGGATCAGCCGGCAAAAGCGTTTGGGACAACGACGAAGAAGATGATCGGCGTTCAAGTCGGAGCTGTCTCCTTTGTGGATGAGGGAACTGAGAAAGTGCTTGATGAGTTTCAGCAGGATGCTTTGATCAATACTCTTTTTCTGGCGACGTTCACCTATGGGCGCGGCATCGCCGGACGACAGTTCCCCGGTCAACCGCTGCCGGACCACGGCAAACAAGCATACGACACGGGCACGTTCTACGGTGGAAATTACGCCACGATTCACCCCCAGTACTATCGGAACACTATCTTTAAGGGCACACGTGCACCCGATCTTGGCGACTATGATGTGCTCGAGGCGGTCCTGCCGTCCACGAGGAAGCGCGGCATCAAAACCATATGCTGGTTTGAGGATGCGTTCCGCGAGGATATCCCGGGCATCGACCAACTTCAGGAGAAAGATTTATTGGGCAAGGCCGCAACAACGCTCTGCTTTAATAATCCGAATTACAGAAATTTTCTCCTGGGTATCGTGGAAGATTGGGCCCGATCCTATGACATCGACGGCATTATGTGGTGCTCGGAGCGTCAGGGTGCATTTTCCGAGGCACTCGGTGCGAGCCAGGAAGGGGGATCGTCGAATCCCCGCGAGGTGTGTTGCTTTTGCAATTACTGTAAGACAAAGGCGAGACAACGCAGCATCAGTCCTGAGCGTGCAGAAGAAGGGTTTCTCGAATTGGCGAAGTTCGTGGACTCAGGCCGCAAAGGGCAACGACCAGTCGATGGTTACTACGTCGAGCTTTGGCGACTTATGTTGCGTTACCCCGAACTTCTGGCATGGGAAATGCTTTGGACGGACAGCCTTCGCGAGACCTATGCGGCCATCTACAAGCACGTCAAGGATGTGAATCCATCTCTCGGTGTGGGATGGCATATTTGTTCCACCAATTCCTTTAATCCGATTTATCGAGCGGAGCAGGATCTAGCCGCGATTGCGCCAGTATCCGACTTTTTAAAGATCGTGATGTATCACAACTGCGCGGGCGAACGGATGGCGGGTTACATTGACAGTGTCCATCAGACACTTTACGGAGATGTGCCACAGCAGGAACTGCTGGAATTCCACTACCGAGTGTTGGGTTACCAGGAAAAGAGTCTGGCTGAGATCCCATTCACCGGTCTGTCGGCAGACTACGTATATCGCGAGACCAAACGTTCACGCGCAGGACTCAAGGGAACCAAGACCCAGTTGTGGCCAGGCATTGACATCGACATTCCTACAGAATCTGGGCACAGCAAGTGCACTCCTGATGGCACCAGGGATGCGGTTGTTGCGGCTTTCCGCGGGGGGGCCGACGGGGTCATTCTCTCAAGGAAGTATTCCGAGATGAAGCTAGCCAATCTAAGGGGCGCTCGCCGGGCATTGCAAGATCTTGGCATGGCCTGACAGAGTCATCACTGCCATGGTTTCAACTCAGCACAGCCATGTCGTACCACCCGTCTGTCTGTAGCCCTCGAATTGGTTCTCGGGCAAAACACGCACGTAACGACCGCTCGTTGATATTCGATTTCGCTTTTGCGCAAAGAACAATAGATTGCCGAACCTTTTTTCTTGACACGCATAGTAAAAGCAACTAAACACTACTTTACGAAACAAAAGAGACGTAAATCGGAAACCTCAGGCCGAGGCGCTACTATGAAATCTTTCATTTGGTTCCGAATCGTTATCCTCATCGTTCTGAGTATTAGCTGCTTCCCCCTCTCCTCCAACGCGCAGTCGAACGATCAGGGGCAGGTGCGCGGCACCGTGTCCGATTCCTCAGGGGCAGTTATCCCTCACGCTGCCGTTACTTTGACCGATACCGGCACGAATGTGTCGCAAAAGACGGTGTCCAACGAACACGGGCTCTACGTCTTTACTGCGCTGCCCGCGTCCAATTACCACATGCTGATCGAAGCACCTGGCTTCGGGTCGGTGGCGAAACCCGGGATCGTTCTTACCGTCAATCAACAAACAACGTTGAACGTGACCCTGGTGCCTGCCGCCGCCAACACCAGCGTCACGGTAGAGTCGGTGCCGGTGCTCCTTGACGCCGACAATGCCACCCTGGGATCAGACATCGGCGAGAAGTATCTGACCCAGATACCGCTGGAAAACCGCGATCCCTTCGGACTTGCTTTCCTCGCCGCCGGCGTCACTGAAAGCGCTGGCTCCGGTATTAACGACTCGTATCCCGCGGGAACAAATTTCGTTTCCAATGGGCAGAGAAATTCCACTGCCGAAATTCGCCTCGACGGCACGCTCACTACCGCACCAGAGCAGGGAGAAGGCGGTACATCGAATATCTATTACCAGGCTACGGTCGAGGCCTTGCAGGAAGTAAAAGTCCAGAACAACAGTTTTTCCGCGGAGTACGGCAACAACGGTGGCACCGTGATTGATGAGGTCATGAAGTCCGGAACGAACTCGCTGCACGGTAGCGCGTATGAGTTCAATCAGAATGCCATCTTCGACGCCCGCGACTATTTCAACTCCGGTCCTAAACCAGGGCACTCGCAGAATCAGTTTGGTGCCTCGATTGGCGGTCCAATTGTCAAAAACAAAACGTTCTTTTTTGCAGATTTTGAGACGGTCATCTCCAGCAACCCTGTGAATATCGTTGCCACCGTTCCAACGGCTGCGCAGATCGGCGGTGATTTCTCCCAGGCAATGACCTACGACCAAAATGGTAATCCGGTCCAAAATCAGATATTTGATCCGTTCCAGATCGACCCAGCTTCCTACACTCGGCCCGCGTATGCAAACAACGTGATTCCCGGCTCGGAAATCGATCCGGTTGGACAGGCAGTTCTCAAGTTATATCCACAGCCCAACACCGCCGGCGATGCCGTCTCGGGTGCGAACAACTATAGAAATGTCATTCTATCGACGGCAACAACCGTGCAATTTGACGTCAAAATCGACCAGCACTTTAGCGATAAGTCCACGCTCTCAGGCCGCTATAGCAACGTCTTTTCAAACGGTTCGACTCCGACGGTCTTTGGAGATGGCGAGTTCAACGACGGTACTGCGTATACGGAGCGTGTCTTTAATGATGGAATGATCTATTCCTATGCGCCGACCTCGCATACGTTGTGGACCGTCACTGCAGGGTTGGATCGTGTGTCGTCGCCGAGTACCTCTAACTATCCAAGTCCTACTTCGGTCGGCTTTCCCAGCTACCTTGAGCAGAACGGCGTTGTGCGCATGCCCTCGATCATCATGCCGGAACCGCCCTGGACATCGATTTACGATCAGTGCTGTGTCGACACAAAATTCGCTCACACGCTGGCCAATTACTCTTCCTCCTTCTCCTGGACAAAAGGGCAACACACACTCAAGTTCGGTGGCGAGCAGCGGCTCTTCTATAACAACTTTTTCCAGCCCAATTATCCCAACGGATACTTCAGCTTCGATCAAGATGTCACGGCGCAGGTACCCTTCGATACGGATAACGGAATCCAGGGAAACTCCTTCGCCGGCCTGCTGTTGGGCTACGGAGATTCAGGAAGTATCAACGTTACGCAATCCGTGGCGGACAAGTCCAAAGAGACCGGTTTCTTTGTTCAGGATGACTGGCGTGTCAATCCAAAATTGACTCTTAACCTGGGGTTGCGCTACGAATGGAGCACCCCGTACACCGAGCGCCACAACAATTCACAGTTCAGCGATTTCACTAGCAGCAGCGGCATTGGCGTTGCCGGGATCAGCGGCAATCTGGCGGGAACAACCATCTTTGCCAGCAACCAAAAGCGAAGCGTACCAGGAGATTGGAACAACGTCGCTCCGCGTCTCGGTTTTGCCTATCTTGTGAATGACAAACTCGCTATACGCGGAGGCGCCGGTATCTATTACGGCATGAGTGTCGCGACCAATTACCAATATCCCGGCACCGCCTTTACCTCCAGCCCTGCTGTCTTCTTCACCAAGGATGGCTATTTAACACGGTCGGCCACACTCGAGAATCCTTTCCCTACTGGCATTGAGCAACCGCAAGGGACCAAGTACGGCAAGCTCGCTGAGTGGGGACTTTCCAATGGCAATAATCTCGATACTGGCACCGCCAGGAATGCAGACGTTTACCAATGGAATTTAGGTGTTCAGCAGGCGTTCCCCGACAACATCGTGGTCGGCATCAACTACTCAGCGAATCACAGCACACATCTTCCCTGGGGCGGTTACAGCAGCACCAACAATCGCAACTTCATTCCTTCCGCAATCCGGCAGCAATACACCAGTGAAGACTTGGCCAACCTGGTGAACAATCCGTTCCAGAGTCTTTTCAGCGGACCAGGCGCCATCTTCAACGAACCGGAGTCGCGTTATGGAGATGCCCAACTGCCGCTGCTCAACCTCCTGCGCCCGTATCCGCAATTTGACGGAGTCTTTCAGGGCTTGCCGCGACTCGTCGCCGCCTCCTGGTACAACGCCTTGCAGGTCGTCTTCCAAAAGCGGGCAGGGCGCTATATCAATTTCGAGGGCAACTACACGTGGTCGAAGAATACTGACAACTCGTCTACCGGTTTTAATGCGTTTGTCGGCACCCTGAACAACGGTAATCCGCAGGAACTGGATAATCTCAAGGCCGAATGGTCAGTAAGCGCGAATGATGCGACCAATCGCTTTGTACTGGCCGCGGTGTTTCAACTGCCGATAGGCCGCGGGTCCCTGATCGGCGCAAACATGAATCGCCTCTTGAATACCCTCGTTGGCGGCTGGCAGCTTACGACACTCACCACCTTTCAAACCGGGCAGCCGCTCGACATCACGATGAGCAATGGACGCATCGCAGACGGCAACCAGCGGCCGAATGTTACCTGTGGCCCCAGTCAGTTGCTGACCACTGGCATCAGTATTCATAAGGCTGCGGAGTTTGGCATGCCCTATATCAACTCCAACTGTTTCGCCGACCCCGGCGACCAGCAGGCAGGCAGTGCTCCCCGCTATTTCTCTCAGCTACGCAGTGACGGCATCCACAACACCGATCTAAGCGTGGAACGAATTTACAAGTTTGGCGATCGAGGAGGCCATCTGGAGATTCACGGAGAATGCCTGAACTGCACCAATACGGAACGCTTCGGGCTCCCAGACTTCGGCTATGGGGACTCGACCTTCGGCATTATCTCCAGTACCGCAGGCGGAGCGCTGCCCAGGAACATGCAGCTTGGCGTCAGGTACGAATTCTAATCATTCGTTGGTTCCACTACCTGTGGTGTCTGCCACGCTTGAAAGGCATGTGATCCAAATGATTCACTGCGCGAGTAAGAAAGCACCGCTCTTTTTACTCCTCTCCGTCGCCACGCTTTTGTCGACACCCAGATCGCTCCAGGCTCAGCAGCCCGACCGGGCTTGGTTGCAGAAGGTGCGCATCGCCGCTTACCCGTTGACCCCCAAGAATGCAGAACAGATTGTCGAGCAGGCACAGGCCAGCGGCGTCTACGGAATCGAAGTGGATAATGACATCCCTGGCCGATACGAGAGCCTTTGGAATCCCACCGAAAAGCTGGAGGCCATCCGGCTTGTCGCCGCTGCGGCCCATCGCGTAAACAACAAGGCGTTCGTCTACATCGCGGGATTCGAATGTATCTCTGCCCATGCGGACAGCCCGCATACCTTGGCCAAAGAACATCCGGAGTGGTTGCAACGCAAGCTTTCCGGCGAGCCGGCTGTTTTCGATACCAAGGCCGCGTTTTGGATCGCCAAAGGGGAAGAGGACGTCTGGGTCAGCCCATACGCAGCGGATTGGCGCAAGATGTACATGGAGCGCATTCGCCAGATCGCGGCCACCGGCATCGATGGTATTTATGTCGACATCCCCTACTGGATGACTCACTTCACCGGATGGGAAGATAGCTGGGCCAGCTTCGATGACAGCACAGTTGCGGCGTTCAAGGCACAAACTGGGCTCGATGCGCGCAAGGACGTAAAGCTGGGGGATACGGCTGATCCAGGTTTTCGCAATTGGGTCGAGTTCCGCATTCAGACCATCACCGACTTTCTCGCGGAGATCCGCCGCAATGCCGTCGCTGTCAACCCGTCGATATCGCTTATCCCAGAGATCTATCCTGGTATCGAAGCGGAGGCGCCGCGGGTTGGCGCGGATGTCTACCAGCTCTATCCCCAGGTCGACGCGATTGCACATGAATACGAATTCGGCGAGAGCGAAGATCACACGGCAGCGTCGCGCACACCGCTGGATTGGTTTCAATATCAGGTTGGCATCCGCAGCTTTCGTGCTTTCGCCGGCGACAAGCCAACATGGATCCTCAACTACTCCTGGGATGGGGCGCCGCATGTGGCGCCCCGGGATGCCATGCTCAATCTGGCCATGTCGGAGTTAATGGCGGGCGCGAATTTCTGGGACGCAAAAGGGCACGTTATGTCGGGCTCGAATGACATGGCGACCCGCATCGAGATCTTCAAATGGGTTGCCGCTCATGAGGATATTTTCGGTGTGCACCGCGAACCCACCGGTGAGGTCGGCGTGTACTTCTCAGACACCACGCGCAACTTCTATCCCCAGGATTTTGTTGCTTCGTATCGAGGTGTGCTGCTGCTTTTGCTGCGGAATCACATCCAATTCAGGATTGTGACCCCGCGAACTGTGAGTAGTTTTGATCGACAGGTACTCATTCTCCCCGACGTCCGCATCATGAGCGATGCTGAATCAAGCGCCATACACCGGTTTTCTGCGCACGGAGGCCGACTGATCATCACTGGCCAATCTGACGCAAAGTTGAACGATCTGAGTAAGGCAGGTCGGTACCCTGATGCACCAGAGCGCGCTTACTTAAAAAGTGCGGAGACGGACTTCGACAGTCCCGATTCCCCATGGGCGACCGATTTCCTCCATTCCCTCCATCTCTCCGACAAGGTCGAAGTCACGGCATCACGAAACGTCGTAGCCCACGTCGCAACGATCGGGAGGCGCCAGTTCATCTTCCTTGCGAACTTCGATGGTCTGAAGGCCGGCGAGGTAGCGACGCCGCGCACTCAACACGATATACAGATTACGTTGCAAGCGCCCGCGGGTACACAACTCCACATCCTTCCGTTCATGGGAGTTGAGTCGGTGATCTCCGGAAAACAACAGGGCCGCCAGACACAATTCACGCTTCCGTCCGTTGAACGAGGCGCGATCGCATGGATCAACTAGGTGCTTAGTCCCGGCATTTGATAGATGGGATCGAGAGTAAGTTAATCCGGGTTTTTAATCAGGGACTGCTCCTATTTTGTTTGGTAGCAGCCGATGTCTATCTTTCCGGATTTGACGCGCGGTGAGCCTTCAAGATCTAACTTTCCTACTGGCACTCTGTCAGTCGTGCCAGCAGCAATTGCGGGAGAATCTGCTCGCAGATGAAAATTCTTGGGGGCATCAACAAAATGAGGATCCAGAAAACGGGAATGACGGTCATTTCCGGTTGACTGAACGTAGTTGTCGAAGCCTGTGATGGGGGCAGACGACGTTCCCCAGGTGCTCGCCTTTGAGCCGGAAGCACAGTAATAAAGGCTGTGATCGAGCGTAACGGGCGGCTGGCCTTCTTTGACCTGCGATTTGTTCAGCGTGAGAAGGCAGCGGGAGCCAGCATAGACAATATTGTTCGCAAAAATATTGCCCGTCATGTTCCACTGCATCTGGAATTCACCGGACCCTGTGCCCGAGGTATCGTTGTCGTAGAGCGTGTTGTTGACCACGGTGCAGTGTTCGGTATGCCCCCGCTCAGGATCATAACCCCCGATGGAAACACCCGCGGTATGGTTGTGATAGATAAGGTTATTTCGTGCAGTGATGTAACTGGTGGAGCGGTCCTTGTGCTCACTGGCCAGTTCGATCCCAAAGTCCACATCGTGAATGACGTTCTGTTCGATTAGGATTCTGGTACCGCCGTCTACGTAAATACCATCCGAATTTTCTTCGTCACGATATGCCGGATTGCCGCGCGATGTGATGTTGTAAACCAGGTTCCCGCTCACCACACCGTCGCGCGCCTGGTCAACGGCAGGGTCGGGAGCAGTGCGCTCGAAACCGATGACGTCGATTCCAATGTTGTTGTTATCGTGGACAACATTGTGCGTAATGCGGAAGTTCGTAACGTTCCCATTCACTACCAGCGATTCGCTTGAACCGGTTTTGAGATGATGCACTTCGTTGCCGTCGATAACCAGTTCACTGATAGGAGTCTTGGCGTCGGTACCGTATACAGCAATGCCAAACCCGTTGGCACCGTGTCCCGGCGCATCACGTCCGTCAAACGTCTGCTCAATATGATGAACGTTGTTCTTCAGCAGTTCTATATGGGAGCCAGCGCCCATAACACTGATGCCCAATGGAGTGAGCTGACGGTCGGCGGTACGGTAGTTGCGAATTTCAAAGCCTTCGATCTTAACGTAGCTCTTGTTATGAATCGTCAGTATGGCGCTTCTGCCATCGGGAGTGAAATGCTCTGCGTCGAGGACGGCCGTCTCGCCGGGATAGCTTCGAAGAGTAATGTACCCATCAGTCGCGTTGCCGGATGCCTTGATGCTTACGCGCTCTTCGTAGATTCCACCCCGTACATTGACGGTATTTCCTGCACGCACGGTATCTGCGGCATGTTGAATGGTCCGCCAAGGTGCCGTTTGTGTGCCGGGATTCGAATCATTCCCGGTCTTCGACACATAGAAAGAAGAGTTGGATTGGCCAAAGGCCCCGGAGACACACAGCGACAACATAATAAGAGACAGAAATTTCACGCTCGTCCTCTCAAAAAAACATAACGCCAGCTTGTAACACTGTTCATTGTGGCTGCGCTTCTACAAGCAGATTTCCGGTGAATTCAATCGGCAGATGCGCATTGTGTCCTGACACCACTCCCAGGCTTTTTCCTGTGACGTAGTCCACGACACTGTAGTTGCGGTCTTCGAGGCCGCGCAGTTCGACTGCCCCCTTCCACTGTTTTGCAAAAAAGGCGTAGTACATGGTCCCGTCTTTGCGGATGACATGCGTCTCCGGCACATCAAAGCCGATGTCATAAAGCTGCCCCAGATATTGTCCTCTGGACAACATCTTTTCCCGATAGATACGAAGCCACTTTTCGAAATCCTTCTCGCGCGCAGGAGTCAGATCGGATTTGCCATGCTTTGTGACTAAAGATGGAAGAACAAACTGCGTTCCCACGACGCCTCCTACGCCCACAGTGGACGCAAAGTCGTTGCCCCCATCGCTGAGCTCGACGTGATCGCCGAAGAATGGAACGTTGTCTCCCATCAGGGCCTTTAACGTTTTTGCCTTGGAGCGAACCTGGAAGGAACTTTCCGGGTCGGAAGCCACCGACATATTGAAGTGCGGCATGGTGAAAAATGAGTACCCCGTCCCGCAGGGGCAGAACTCCACCAGGGCCCCAGGTTTTACAGCCTGCGCGGTTTCGTAAATTGCGCGAAAGAAATCCGGCAGAGCTTCGACCGAGTCCTCCGGCTCTGCGTGATGGTGAGCACGGTTGTAGCAGGCTGGAACTCCGTTCATGTCCTGGCCATCGAGCTTCAGCCCGTCGAATCCCCAATCGACCAATATCTTTTTGACCAATGCCTTGTGGTACTCCACGACGCTGTGGTCCGCTGGGCACAAATAGTAGGAGTTCCACCAGGAAACTTTTCTCTTGGAACCATCACGATTCAATAACTCGTAGTCGGGATGATCCCGCAGCAATTGCGAGTCTGGCACAGCGCTGAGCGGTGACCACCAGAGCTGGGCCTTGAATCCTTCCTGGTGAATACGGTCAACCAGGGCCTTCATGTCAGCGTCTCCGTGAGGAAATTTCTTGGGGTCAAGCGCCCAATCGCCCACATTGTTCTGCCAACCGTCGTCGAGCGTAACCCACGTGAATCCCAGTCGCTTTGCGGTCGGAAGTGTGTCATACACCTGCTTAGGCTGGACTGATCGGCCATATCCCCATGCGCACCAAATGGCACCGAAAGCGGCGTCGGGAGCTGTGGCCATTTGGAAACCTTGTTTCATCATGAAGCGCCGGTAATCGACGAGCGCGCGGAAGTAGTCTCCCTGGTGGACGGCGACAAAGGTGCGAAATGTATGAAAGCTTTCGCCGGGATCTAATGAGATAGCTTTGGTGAAGCGCACAGCGATTTTCGCGTCCGCCGCATCGGGCATCGATACTGGCAGGGAAACAAGCTTCGGCCGCGGCTCTACATGTCCTACAGCGATTCCAACGTCCCGCCGCCAGACATCGACGATCGGCGTGCCGCCGCCATAGTCGCTGGCATTCATCCCTTGATAATTCTCCTGCCGAAAATTGGCGTAGAGCGGTAGAACCCAGTTGGGACGTTTCTCGTAGGAGCCACTCTGGTAAGACCAGAATGCTGGCGTGCCTGCTCCGCGTTGGGCGTTCACCGTGTATGCGTTGTTGGTCCAACTTTGGATTACGAGCTTTGAGGTTCCGGTATTCGTGTAGTGGACATCAAAGAACGCCATCGCGGGAAAGTCGTTGTATATCGTGACGGAGACTCTTTTTGTGAGGGTTCCCGCCTTTCCCTCCACGGTGAGCCGCTCACCTTCACCGAAAGTGTCTTTGGTGTGCTCGTGTGTTTGTGAGGTTAGTAGGAATCCAGCCCAGAGCTTGTCTGTGGTTGTCACAGTCTCAGAGGCAGTGAATGGCCCCAACACAGTTTCCTTCTTATTGAAACAAGCAACCACCCGGCTACGCAGGTGGTTATCGAATTCAATCCGGATGTTGCCGCCTTGAATCTGAGGATTATCGCTGGGAACCTCTGCGGCTACAGCGAAGGAACAAGCGGCAAACATACTGATGAGAACAATCCAAAGCATGGCTGCCGTTGCAGCTCCCAGCCTTCGGAACAGGTTGCTGTCAGACAAAATCGTTCGTTTTGTTGAAAACACAGAAATGTCCTTGATCACACAGCACAACAGCGTAGAGGAAAATTTAATGAAATAAAGCGTAAGCACCCGTAATACAAGGAAAGACTCGCAAAGTCAATGAATTTTGAAGCCTCAAAGAGACGGGGGTGTCCAAGGTCTACGCGGATTTCTTGAATTTCGCGTCATCTACCAGAAACCGCTCGCCAGCCACTAGAAAGCAGCCTTTATCAAAGCCATCGAAATATCTGATATCTGTACTGGACAAACGAAATTAAAACATATAAATAGTAATTCCCGATAGAACTGAAGATATGGGTCTTCTATTGGAGCTGGAGTTTCAGGAAGTTCGGCCGAATGTAATCGAACCATAAGTGAGGAAATCGCTTCGCATGCAACGTAGAGACTTTCTAAAAAGCACTGTCGCTGCCGCCGTCGCTGCAGAACTTGGAATCGGTAAAGCGCAGGCCAAAGTTCCAGCTCACAATTGGGGAAAGTTCGACTTCGGCTCCGGCCCTCAGGTGACTGATCGGCTCAATCAGGGTCCATTCCCTCAATATCCACCGGATGCGGTCATCCCGACTGACGATGTGGTAATGACTACTACGCCCTCAGAAGACGTCGTGCCGAACTATGGCATGGGATTGGTCACCTATATCACAGCAGACAGTGGCACCGAGGAAATCAAGTCAGACAATATTCCGCAAGCGATCGAGGACTTAGCTCGTTTTCCATTAGGCCAGCAGCTTTACATCCGCCCGACGTGGAGAGAAGTGCAGCCAAGACCCGGGCGCTTGGAGTTGCCCGACTATGTGAAGCTGGTTTTTGAATTGGCAAAGAAAAACAACAAGCGAGTTGGATTGCGAATTCAGATGTCCGCTCCTGACTATAAGCATGAAGCTGCTCTGCCAGATTTTGTCCTCGAGAAAGTGCCGAGAGTGGATCTTGTTCTTAGCAATCAAGAAGACAGCGCAGCAGGAAAAAGGTTTTTGGAGAATCCGCACTCACGTTATCAGCCCCGGTTCGACGATCCTTTTTTCCAGCAGGCATTCAAGGAACTGGTTGGACAATTGGCGGCGGAATTCAATGGCAATCCGCTCATCGAGTTTATTGACACCTTCATGTACGGCTTCTGGGGCGAAGGGCATACTTGGCCATTCGCCAACAATCCTTTCCCTAATTACCAGACGGCAGAGCGGACGTGGATGAATATGCTCGAAGTCCAGCTCGAGCACTTTTCGAAGACTCCTTTACTTACCAATACGCAACCGGATTTTAGCCGGGTTGGCAATTCAGAACTGCTGGATCGTACGGTTCGCAGCAACAATTGGATTCGCAGTGACACCATCTTTATCGAGAACGAGCAGATTGAAGCTCTCAGCAACCGGCCGCCTTGGATAGCCGCGTTGCTTGAGCAAGGGCTTCCGGGGAAACCTCCTGATCCGGACGCTGCAAATGAAGGGATATCTCCGGCAGAAAACATGATCTCTCATGTGATCGACGTAGGAGCGAATTACTTTTCGCTCTGGAACTTTCACCAGATCAATGCAACGAATCTGATGAGCTACTACCGGGCTTATCCGGCAGCGTTCGACCGGATGAGTCGCCGAATTGGCTATCGGGTGAGGCCGTCTTTCATCTGGAGCTATCGGGACGACAGTTATCAAGGGCTGATTGTCGGCTTTGCAAATGACGGCATCGCGGGTGTACCGGGCGTATTGAGGGTGACCGTGGAGACCGAGGATGGAAAGGTACTCAAGAGCGGCTGTCTGGACGCCGGTTACCCGTTACCTGGCAAGATTCGGCAGGCACAGTTCGTGCTTCCCAACGTCACAGATTGGAAAGGGTTGAAACTTAGAGCTGAGATTGAGGTAAAGGGAATGCGCTATCCAGTGCGGTGGGCTTGTCACCAGAAGCTGAATGATGACGGCTCGCTCACACTGCGTCCCAACCTCCGTCAGCAGGTCTAGGCTGCGGTTGTTCTGATCCAAGGGACGCTCGTCCTAGCTCCCCGTACAGTCGCCGCCGGCCATGCAAAGATGAAGGCGCAAAAGGATCGACGCTCAGGGGAACAGGCGGTCCATGGTCGTCGCTTCGTCAGGCTGATTTAGATCAGATCACTGCACGGAGGGCCGTAACCACGCTCTCACGTGTAGCCCTGAGAGCAACAGCGACACTCTCGCCTGCAGCGATCGTATGCGCAAGCGCCGATCTCCTCGCTATTCCCGAGTGCTCGAAAGCGACAGTTTCGATTCCACCACCGAAAAGCGTGTGCCTTTCTTCCATCTGATCGAGCGCGACGTTCAACTCGGCGACAACCGCCTCGGCCTCATCGGCGAGAACCATCAGTTCAACATTGATTTTCTTATAAAGCATATGAATACCCAGTCTCCATCTTATGCCTACCGACCCAAAGCGTCACAGACACCATTGCTATCGCGTGAAATTCGACAGAGAGCCGAAGCACCCTATGATCGAAGAAATCATAGAGGAGCAATACTGGGCGCTCGGCTATCGCCTGGCGCCCTTTTTCTGTTTCTCCGCTCCGGTAAGAGCACGTCGCGAAGATAGAACTGGTCCGTATGGTCTCCCCCTGATCTATCCCTTAACGCTACCGACCCGTCTGAGGGGAACTCGAAGTCGTGAGTTGCATAGCACGCCCCACAAAGCCAATAGTGCTCGACAGAGACATCCTCGGCTTTTCCTCGAATGACCCGCACCACACGTCCATCCTGCAGGTAGCGCAGTTCTCGCCTGCATGCCGGATTGAAGCAGCGATCTATCATCAGGCACCTCCGAAACGTCCACTGCATTCTGATGCTTCGCAGCGTCAGAAAGTGAGCTGCATTGCAATCGTCAAATGCAAATAAATGAAATCATTGCTGCCCTTGATTCCGAAATAGCCCGCTTGCAGTAAGTTAAGGCTCTGCTTTCAGGCTCTACTGCTGATGGCAATGCTACATCTGCACGGAAAAAAAGCACCATCTCCCAGTTGAGGCACGCGCCCGGTTTGTATAAAACTACAGGCGAGAAACATTTCACACTATAGAATTATCTTTTCTTACTGATGAGAAAAGATGTTTACCCAAAGGAGGAAGGTAGAACTCAGAGGAATCTAGTCAGAAATGGATGAGCGTGGCTGCCTCGCCCGATGCGCTTGGTGCTGGACCTTCTCCATCTCGGCCCGACAATTAAATGGCTCGGCGGGTGACCTTAGGAATCAGCGCGGACTGCTGATATTCAATCCGGCAAGTAAGGCCCTTAACTCTAAGGTGATTACCCTAATTGTGCACCAAAAGGCTCTCTTTGGCCCTTGACGCGCAAGCTTACGGTATGTCCAGGACTTCGACTCATGAGCAGATTCCCCGGGTTTTGATCGACTAATATGGCATCGAAGACAGGACTTAAGCGGACGAAGAGTGTGTCTACGCCAAAACGCAAAGCAGGGCTCCGTGAAATCGCATCCGCCGCCAATGTAAGCATTGCTACCGCATCCCGCGTTCTAAGCGGAAACAATAAGGTAGCTCCCGCTATTCGAAAAGCTGTTTGGATGGAGGCGGAAAAGCTCGGTATTGATCCATCTCAACGTAACAAGAATAAGACCCTGGCGTTTCTCCTCAGTAACAGGGCGATGCTTCATGCATTCCACTCGCGAATTCTCAGCGGCGCGGAGGCGCACTGCGCTGCTAACGGATGGGACATGATCTATCTGTCGTACAATTACCCCGCTCATATTCCCTGGACCGACCTGCATTTGCCCAAGGTTGTACAGCGATACGATCTGATCCGAGCGGTCATTCTAGCAGGGACAAATTCGGCGAACCTGATCAAGCTTCTCGGGCACAAAAAAATACCCTTCGTAGTTCTCGGTAATAACGTTATTGGCGACCAGCAAGAGCTAAGGAACCAGGACGCTGTCTTTGTGGACGATATTCAAGGCGGCCTGGATGCAACCAGATATCTGATTGGACTGGGGCATCGTCATATCTGCTTTGTCGGCAATACGCGCCTGCCATGGTTTGCGCGCTGCTTCGAAGGGTATGAACGCGCAATGAACGAAAATCATTTCACGCCATTTCAGAGCAGCACTGACTCCACGGATGACGCAGAAAGCGGATATCTGGGCACCAAGTCGCTATTAGCCCGTGACGAACCACTCACCGCGATCCTTGCCGGCAATGATTCAACTGCATACGGAGTCTACAAGGCACTGCAGGAAAGGGGCTTAAGAATCCCTCAAGATGTAAGCGTAATCGGCTGCGATGATACGGTTGGTGCATTGCTGAGTCCCGCCTTGAGTTCGACCCGGGAATTTCCCGAGCAACTGGGGAAGCAACTTGTCGAATTGGCGCTCAATCGCATTTCCAAACCTGATCAAGAGCCCCAGAGGGTGACGATTCCTACAGAGTTCATCAAGAGAGACTCGTGTGCGCCGCCCGCTCACTCCGCGGCTGCAAAATTCAAGAATGGAATGCAACGCGTCACAACTGGATGATTTGCTGGATGTTGCCTTCGACTCTTTTCTTTCGATGCGTTGGGCTACCCGGCAACCGGATGATCAACGATCTCTTCATTGTGTGGATCCCAATAGAGTTTCCTGCCGCTCCAATAAGACTGCGCAGCCATGATGATCACAATGGAGTGTGAAAATCCATGATCCACATTTGCATTCGGCTGCACACGCGATTGCATGGACTTGAGCCAGTTCGTTACATGAATGACGCTGTCATCGCCGGGACCATCTGAGTCCGGCGCTTCCGCTCCTTCCACCTTGACGATCTCCTCACGATCTGCCGCTGGCGCGTTTATAGGTAGCGAGGTTTCCAAGGGCGATCCGTCATATTCATCTCTGCCCCCCTCACTGCTCATGGTAAAGAGCGATGCTCCTTCGCCGCCGTAATTCGCGATGGTGCCGTCACGGCCCTGGATGCGTGAGAAACTGCGATAGCTGTTACCAAAAACGGTTTTGTAGGTGTAAAGAAATCCTTTGGGATAGGTGACAGCCGCGACGCACGTGTCAGGATTCTCGCGCCCATCCTTCCATGCAAAGACTCCGCCATTCGCCACCACACTCTCAGGATAGGTTTCGTCCGTCCACAGATGCACCAGGTCGCTGCCATGACTCATCCACTGATCAAAGATCCCGGAGGAAAAGTTCTTATAGAGCCTGAACTCAAGATAAACGTGAGGATCGAATGGCTGATAGGGCTTGCCAAGCAGCCAACGTTTCCAATCCGTATCTTCTTCCCGGAGTTGCGACTTCCTGTTGACCAGCCATTCCTTCCACTCCATCTTGCGATCCTGCAGCATTTCGCGGGAGATCCCGGTATCGACGTCCACAAAGCGCCAGCGCTCTTCATTGACATTCCATTCCTGTTCGATGTGAACGATATTGCCGATGCGACCCGTGCGGATCAGATCCCGTACCGCAAGTTGATATGGCTCGCTGCGATGTTGCGAACCAACCTGGACCATCTGCCTGGAGGCTTTCACCGTGTCGCGCGCCTCCTTCGCCTCTGACAACACATTAGCGAAGGGCTTCTCCACATAGCAGTCCTTGCCAGCACGCACAACCTCCACGCAGAGCTTCGCGTGTTGAAAATCGCCGGTCGCTATCATCACTCCATCGATATCCTTACGCGCCAACATCTCTTCGGAGTATTTATATGTTTGCGGAGTGAGGTTAAAGGCCTCTTTCACCTGGGCAGCCCGCCGTTCGCGGGCAAGGCTCCAGATATCGCAGACGGCGACCGTTTCGACAGGAATTTGTTTCGACGCCACCTGCACCATGTGCACGTGGCCCTCGCTACGTCCACCACATCCCAGTTGCGCCAGACGTATGCGATCGTTCGCACCCAGGACGCGCCCATAAGAACGTGCATCCATCCCGGCGATAAGTGCCGCTCCAGTTGCCTGCTTGATGAAGGTTCTGCGGTCTGTACCACCATTCAATGGATCACTCATCTCACTCCCTCTCTCCGTTTGTTGCGGCCACGACATAGGGCCGTCCTGTTGCGAACCATACGACTCACGACCTGGGGAACAGGTCGTCCAACTCAGCAGCCGAA
>Ga0206811_1009_pt2 | contig 67282 bp, 50 predicted proteins | sample Alteio_BWOrgCont_53_FD_152886 | JGI IMG/M metagenome (GOLD analysis project Ga0206811, IMG submission 152886) | Enriched cells from forest soil in Barre Woods Harvard Forest LTER site, Petersham, Massachusetts, United States -... | ecosystem: Environmental > Terrestrial > Soil > Temperate forest >... | reverse complement strand
GGCTATAGCCCGCCATAATCTGCGCCGCTTGCATCACTTGTTCCTGATAGATCAAGATGCCGAAAGTATCTTTTAAAATCGGCTCCAACATCGGATGCAGATAGTCGGCTTGTTCTTCACCATTTTTGCTTTTGATGAATTTTGGGATGTTGTCCATCGGGCCCGGACGGTAAAGCGCTACGAGGGCGATGATTTCCTCGAACCGGTTGGGCCGTAACTTGCGCAGCACATCGCGCATGCCGGAACTTTCAAGCTGAAACATGCCCGTGGTATCGCCCTTGGACATCATGGCAAAAGTCTTAGCGTCATCCAGCGGTAGACGCGTCAAATCAACTTCTATGCCCCGTGCTTTGAGTAATTCTGTAGCTTGCTGCAAGACATCCAACGTTTTCAGGCCGAGGAAGTCGAATTTTACCAGGCCGGCAATTTCAACCGTCTTCATATTGAACTGTGTCGCTGGCAAAGTTGCATGCGGATCGCGGTAGAGCGGAACCAACTCGACCAAAGGACGATCGCCAATAACGACACCGGCGGCATGCGTCGAGGCATTGCGGTATAGTCCTTCAAGTTTGAGCGCAATATCCATCATTTGCGCTACCGTCGGATCGCTTTCGCGCATCTGCTGCAACTGCGGTTCTGTCTCGATGGCTTGGGATAATGTTAGCGGATTGGCGGGATTGTTCGGCACCAATTTGCTGATTTTGTCGACATAGCCATAGGGCATCGCCAACACACGGCCAACGTCGCGTAGTACTGCGCGCGCCTGAAGCTTACCAAAAGTGATGATCTGGGCTACGCGGTCAGCGCCATATTTCTGTTGTACATAGGTAATGACTTCGTCGCGACGTTCTTGGCAAAAGTCGATATCGAAGTCCGGCATGGAAACACGTTCGGGATTTAGAAAGCGTTCAAACAGAAGACCGAAGCGAATGGGATCGAGATCTGTGATCAGAAGTGACCAGGCAACGACCGATCCGGCACCAGATCCACGGCCAGGACCAACCGATATGCCATTGCTTTTGGACCAACGAATAAAATCTGACACGATGAGAAAGTAACCGGCAAATCCCATTTTGATAATGACATCAAGCTCAAACGCCAAACGATCTTCATATATTTTGGCATCGGCTGCAGCGTTGGCTTGTAACCGCACTCTCAACCCTGCTTCAGCTTCAGCGCGCAATTCTTCGCCTTCGGTGCGACCATGAGATGTTGGGAATGCTGGCAAGATCGGCTGGTGCATGCGCGGCATAAAGGCACAGCGTTTAGCAATCAGGGCCGTGTTGTCGCAGGCTTCAGGAAGATCGGCAAACAAGGCGCGCATCTCGGCGGCTGATTTGAAATAATGATCGCGTGTTAAATGGCGTCGGTTTTGTTCACTGACGAGCGTTTTATCGGCAATACAAAGCAAAGCGTCTTGTGCCTCATACATATCTGCTTCGCCAAAATAGACATCGTTGGTTGCCACCAACGGCACATTATGGCGATAGGCTATATCAATAAGATCATTCTCAATGCGCGTCTCTTCGCGGGCCACACTACCGCCGTGATGGCGTGTGATTTCTATATAAAATCGGTTATGAAAAAGTGAGCGAAGCTGATCTACCATGGCCACAGCAGCTGTCATCTGGCCAGCCAATAAGAGTCGCCCGATAGCGCCCTCAGATCCGGCAGAAAGCGCTATGAGGCCACCGGCATGCTGGGTCAACTCGTCTTGCGTGACGAACGGAAATGGTCTGTCCAACGCCAGAAACGACTGCGTAACCAGGGCCGAAAGATTTCGGTATCCAAGCTCGTTCTGCACCAAAAGAACCAATTGATCATAGGCTTCGCGCCCCAGATTACGCACTGTAGCTTGTTCAGGTCTTTGCACGGCAATTTGACAGCCAATGATGGGCTGTAAGCCAGCTTCAGATGCAGCGAGCGCAAACTCGAGAGCACCAAACAGATTTCCTTTATCCGTAAGCGCTAAGGCTGGCATTTGATGCTGTAGACAAAGCTGAATGAGATCTTTACGTGCGGCTTTACCGCCGTCTTTCGGCTTTTCCTCGGTGATTTTAACAGCACCTTCGGTCAGCGAATAGGACGAGTGTACGCGGAGATGAATGAAGGAATTATCCGTCATGTCGTGAGCTTAATTGACCCTCATACTTTTGGACAGACCAAAAGCGATGAAAATCTTATTCTAAAAGTTTCACGTAGAAAAATTTAAAGCCGGCTTAAGTGGACAATCGCAGTCCTTAAAATGGGATCTCGTCGTCTAGTTCAGGTGCCGCACTTTTGCCGCCACTTGATTTGGCTGGGACCGAGAAGGAACTATCTCCAGCGAAATCGGGAACTTCGCCAGCCGAGGAGCGATTACTATTCGCACCATCCAGCATGGTAAGTTCGCCGCGGAAAGGCCGTAGTACGACCTCAGTTGAAAAGCGCTCCTTGCCTTCTTGATCCGTCCATTTACGGGTCTCAAGCTGGCCTTCGATAAACACTTTGGCGCCTTTTTTGAGATAGCGCTCAGCAATCCCAACCAAATTTTCATTGAAAATGGAAACGCGATGCCATTCGGTTTTTTCCTTACGTTCGCCGCTTGCCTTATCCTTCCAGCTTTCGGAAGTCGCAATATTGAGATGCGCGACGCGGCCGCCATTCTGAAAAGTGCGCACTTCGGGATCGCGACCAAGATTACCAACGATGATGACTTTGTTAACGCTGCCAGCCATAAAACTTCTCCTAAAATATTTGTCGCGGCTGTTTTCGCCGGCTGATTCCGTACATGAAATGTGGCCCGGAAAACCACGCGAGTCGAGTCCGTTATGCCGGATTCGATAGAACAAAACAAGTACAAAATAGCCCTGTTTTAAGCTCTTTCCTGGATTTATTTGGTGATGAGTGACGCTAACGCACTAAGACTAGGCAGATCTTACATCTGCGCCGCAAATCAAGGAGCAGACCGTCTCACCTTCTTTGGCCTTAAGCGCACCGGTTTGTAGGGCTGCAACGCCAGCGGCCCCAGCCATCTCGGCTGAGACATTGCATTCATTCCATAACCAGCGAATCGCTTGCATCATGTCTTCATCGCTAACGGTGATGATATCATCAACGTAGCGCCGAACAAGATCAAGATTAAGTTCGGTCGTCATGCGTTGCGCTATTGAAACAGCTTTTGTCGTGACTTCAGCCAAACTCACAACATGTCCGGCACGAAGCGCCAACGACATTTTGGCGGCACCATCAGCCTCAACGCCGATCACGCGACATTTTGGCCGACGTGTTTTTATGATTTGCGCAATGCCACCAATAAGACCGCCGCCGCCTATCGCCACAATAACACAATCAAGCTGGGGTAATTGATCGAGCAGCTCAAGGCCGAGGGTACCCTGTCCTGCAATGACGGCTGGATCTGCAAAGCCATGGATATAACAGCCACCCGACTGAGACGCGTATTCTTGCGCAATGAGAAGCGTTTCATCATAATTATTACCGCTGACATGCACTATAGCACCCCAGCTGCGCAGTTTCTCTACGCGCTGCTCGGGAACGGCTGTGCTGACAAATACAGTGGCGGAAGTTTTTGCAATTTTTGATGCATAGGCAACAGCAAGCCCGTGATTGCCGCCGGATGCTGTGACGAGGCCCTTGCGAATTTTTTCTGGCGCTTGGGTGAGAACAAAATTCATCGCACCGCGTACTTTAAACGAACCCGTAACTTGATGATTTTCCAGTTTGAGCCAAAGCTGCGCATCAGTAAGTGGCGAGCGCATGTAGCCAACGTTCATTACAGGTGTCAGGCGCACGTAGGGCGCTATACGCACGGCTGCGCTATCGATATTGATCGACGAAAGAGAGGGCGGCGGTGCGAAGGCCATATTGGCTGCCGCTATCATTCCGTCTTTCGTTCGCAGGGGTTTTGATTCGCCTAACATAGACGTTCACCTTACTTGAGCATGATTAAGATTGGGTTTGTACTTTTAGTTTGCGATGCACCATGACTGAGCGAATGCAAAAATCATCCTGCAATCATGTCAAATTTATGTAGCGGCTCGGAGCTCGCACTATTATTACCCACCTTCATAAAAGCCTGGGAAAACACGGAGAACAAAACGGGCACAAAAAATGTGGCAATTTTCTCGTGCCGCCACCATATTAGCCTTTATGCAAAAGACAATCCATATTCGCGGCGCGCGTGAACACAATCTTAAAAATATCGACGTGGAGATGCCGCGCGACCAATTGATTGTCATTACCGGCCTGTCCGGCTCGGGTAAATCATCACTCGCTTTCGATACGATCTACGCAGAAGGTCAAAGACGCTATGTCGAAAGCCTTTCGGCTTACGCGCGGCAATTTCTTGAGCTGATGCAAAAACCAGATGTTGACAGCATCGATGGGCTTTCACCGGCTATTTCCATTGAACAAAAAACAACTTCGCGCAATCCGCGCTCTACTGTCGGCACCGTAACGGAAATTTATGACTACATGCGCCTCTTGTTCGCGCGCGTTGGCGTTCCGTATTCACCAACAACTGGATTACCAATCGAAAGCCAAACAGTTTCGCAAATGGCCGATCGTATTCTGTCGATGCCAGAAGGTACCAAGTTAATGCTGCTTGCACCCATCGTGCGCGGACGCAAAGGCGAATATCGCAAAGAGTTACAGGATCTGCGCAAACAGGGATTTCAGCGCGTCAAAGTCGATGGCAAGGTCTTCGATATTGAGGATGTGCCGTCACTCAACAAAAAACTAAAGCACGAAATTGCCGTTGTCGTAGACCGTATCGTAACAAAACCAGATATAGGTCACCGCTTGCCGGATTCTATCGAAACAGCGCTCAAACTCGCCGATGGTATCTTATTTGCGGAAAACACCGCAACCGGCGAGGTCATCACTTTTTCCTCTAAATTTGCTTGCCCAGTTAGCGGTTTTACAATCGATGAAATCGAACCCCGTCTGTTTTCTTTCAACAATCCCTATGGTGCCTGTCCGGCCTGCGACGGGTTAGGGGAAAAGCTTTATTTTGATCCCGAGTTTGTCGTACCCGATGAAAATCTTAGCTTAGCCCAAGGCGCCATAGCGCCATGGAAAAGCATCACCTCACCTTTTTATACACAAACGCTTGAGGCTTTGACGCGTCATTTCAAGACAAGCCTGCACAAACCATGGAAAGAACTTGATAAAAACTTCCGCGATGCCATTCTTAACGGTACCGGTGATACAGAAATTTCATTTTCTTACAAAGACGATAAACGAAGCTATCGGGCGGTTAAATCTTTTGAAGGTGTTATCCCAAATCTGGAGCGGCGCTGGAAAGATACCGAAAGCTCATGGATGCGGGAGGAGCTTAGCCGTTTTCAATCCTCTCAACCATGCGAAGCTTGTCATGGTCAACGCCTTAAGCCCGAGGCTTTATCGGTGAAAATTGCGGATAAAAACATCAGCGATGTGAGCACATTTTCAATAAAGGCCGCCGCTCTGTGGTTTCAGAACCTCAGCAAACACCTCACACCCAAACAGCGTGAGATCGCAGCCCGGATTTTAAAAGAAATAAATGAACGCTTGGGCTTTCTCAATAATGTCGGTCTTGAATATCTAACCTTATCGCGGGCTTCTGGCACATTGTCGGGCGGCGAAAGTCAACGTATCCGCCTAGCTTCTCAGATTGGCTCAGGACTTACAGGCGTTCTCTATGTGCTCGATGAACCTTCAATTGGTTTACATCAACGCGATAATGATCGTCTCTTGACTACGCTGCAACGGCTACGCGATCTCGGTAATACTGTTTTGGTCGTTGAGCACGATGAAGACGCTATTCGACATGCTGATTACCTAATCGATATGGGCCCTGGCGCTGGCATTCACGGCGGTCAGGTTGTGGCTGCCGGCCTGCCGAGCGAAGTTTTAAAATCACCGCACAGTCTGACCGCCCAATATTTAAGCGGTAAGCGTAAAATTGCGATACCTGCTGTACGCCGCTCTGGCCATAAGGGACAATGGCTCGAGATTATAGGTGCGCGCGAAAATAATTTAAAGAACATCAGAGCTCGCTTTCCGCTTGGCACATTCACTTGTGTCACAGGTGTCTCAGGCGGCGGTAAATCAACCCTCGTCATCGATACCTTATACAAAGCGCTAGCGCGCAAACTTAACGATGCCCGGGAAATCCCAGGCGAGCACGATACGATTAAGGGAACCGAACTTATCGATAAGATCGTCGATATAGACCAATCCCCTATCGGCCGCACTCCGCGCTCGAACCCGGCGACTTATACCGGCGCTTTCACCCCCATTCGCGATTGGTTCACGGGTTTGCCTGAGGCCAAAGCACGCGGTTACAGTCCGGGGCGATTTTCTTTCAATGTCAAAGGCGGACGTTGTGAAGCCTGCGAGGGTGATGGCGTCATCAAAATCGAGATGCACTTTTTGCCAGATGTATTTGTTACCTGCGATACTTGCCATGGCAGGCGCTATAACCGTGAAACGCTGGAAGTGAAATATCGGGATAAATCAATTGCCGACGTGCTCGATATGACTGTTGAGGAAGGCGCTGAGTTTTTCAAAGCGGTGCCTTCCATTCGTGACAAACTTGAAACACTTAATCGTGTCGGATTGAGCTATGTAAAAATAGGACAGTCCGCAACGACTCTTTCCGGCGGCGAGGCCCAGCGTGTCAAGTTAGCCAAAGAATTGGCACGCCGCGCCACGGGAAAAACCCTTTATATACTTGATGAACCCACAACCGGCTTGCATTTTGAAGATGTCAGTAAACTACTTGAGGTCCTACACACTCTGGTTGATCAAGGCAACACCGTGATCGTGATTGAGCATAATCTGGAAGTGATCAAGACAGCCGACTACATTATCGATTTAGGCCCCGAGGGCGGCGATGCCGGCGGCGAGATTGTGGCAACCGGAACGCCCGAAGACATCTGCAAAGTCGGTGGCAGTTATACCGGCCACTATCTTGCGGCCTATTTAGGCACAGAGATTAAAGGTGGACGTCAAATTCGTAGGGCGTGACTTTTCTCCCTTTGGCATTCCTACGAAACATGTCGTCCAATGCCATCGTGTATTTGGCGCCAGCGACAACTTCAATACCTAAATGTTGCATAACGCCAGTCGCTGCAGCAAAAGTATGGGCTGGGCCATCTTTCGTCGTAACTATAAATCGTTGAACATCCTTCGCCGGAGGTACCCACACAACTAATGTTTCGTCAGCGTTATCGTTTGGTCTAAAAACGCCCGAATAGGTTACTCTACCCTGGACAATCCTTTGCTCGCCGAGGAAGACCTGTAAAGCACTCTGCACTCGGGGCTCTTCTGACCGTAAAAGTTCGGTGCTGGCTGCCGGCCATTGGTTTGCAGTTCCTGCGGCGGCGTCATCTGGTAGGCTCATTTTTAATTTCCCCTTATCAATAAATTTCAATGAATGCCTGATCTTATTGCGTTACACCTATTTGTCTAGGGGCGATTTAATTTCGTCTTTAATGGGCTCTTCTAGAAAACTGGAAAAACCAAAGGTTCAAAATATCTTCTGCACGCTTTATCTAACGCCCAGTCGAGGGGTCTGTGAACAATCAGGCGAGCAAATTGTCTGGCAAATCTGTCGATACAGTTTTCTTTAACAATGATCGGATCAGGTGGCGCCCCACGCAAATATATCTCTTGCACAATCTTTTGTAGAACGAAACCGTAGTCCTTCAGTACATCTTGAGAGGAAGCCCCGCGTTCAACGCGAACAAAGATATCCAAAATCTTCAGGCCTACATGATTTACATCGGATTCTTTGCGCGCAACGACCGCGCGCTCAATGACATCCACTATGCTTTCGTTTTTTCGCGCCTCTATCAACACATCAAAATCTTCTGCCTTTAAATCGACGTAGGCCATATCGTTTCTCCAACAATCAAATGTTATTATAAATAAAGCCAAATAACGGAAGCAGACTACTGTAGGGGAGTTGTTTTGACTACTTGAATATTGCAATCTCTCTATTCCAGATCATTAAGGTAATAAATTGTCCAACGAACCGCCTTTACCGCCCCTGACTTCTCAAACCCTCGAGCGCTTACGCAAAATCGCCGACGGTAACGGTCTTGCGCCCAATGCCATTCAGTTAATCTTAACTGAAGAAAATATTTATACGATCGAAGGTGAAATGCGCCTCATACCGAAATGCGAACGGCAAGGGATGAGGTATCAAGGCAACGTGCGCGGCAAAGACCGACGGCTCTTGCCTAGTTATGCCGCACTTCAAAACGAAGCCGATAAGTTACAAAAAGAATTTTACGAATCCAAAGATTGGTTGCCCAAAGCCATTGCGGAGCTCAAGTCAATTCCAGGCCAAGGCTGGGGACAAGATGGCGCCCAAATTACTTTTCCCAAGCAATCCGCTAAACTTGCAGCAACAGAAGCTTGTCCCACTTGCCAAGGCAAGCAACTCATAACCTGCAGCCAATGCCAGGGACAAGGTGTCGTCATCTGCTCGCATTGCGGCGGCCGTGGCATAGAAACTTGCTACAATTGCATGGGCCGCGGCGAAAATCCCGTACAGCCGGGTCAGCCCTGCCCTGTTTGCCTCGGCAAACTCGTAACCCAGTGTCGCTTTTGTCATGGCACAAGCAAACTTGCGTGCCCAACCTGCCAAGGCCGCGGGGGAACACCATGTCAAAACTGTCAGGGAACCGGCAATATCACCGAAGAGCTTACCCTCAACACTATTGTTGTGGCGCAGTTCAAGCTCGGCAGTGGAACTTCCTTACCAACGGGTCTTCGTCGTGCTATGGAGCGCATAGGCGTTCCCGATCTCGCCAAAGGCCACGCCGATATCGAGCTCACCGTTCCCGAGCCTGAGGAAGATAAGTCAGAAGGCCAAGCAACACAAAATCAAGGGCCGCCGTCAGAAGAAAGCACCACCCTTAAATATCGCGTGCGTGTGCCCTATGCCGATTTGAAATTACGTTTTGGCACGAAAGCCGTGATGGCAGGAGCTTTCGGAAAACGCGGTTTGCTGTTTGGCTTGCCTGCCTTTTTGGATGAGGCACTGCGGCCTTGGCGTGAACGCTTACAACAAAGCGGGAATGCTAGAGATACGCTCGAAAAAGCAACCGAAGTGCGGGTTATACGCGATGCTTTGGCGCTTGAGTTGTCATCCCAAGGACAAATCGTGAGTTTACGCAAATTGTATCCGATAGGTTTATCGCCTGAATGTGCCAAAGAAATTTTAGTCAATATGGCGCTGGTGTTGAAGCGCTTTACGCTACATTCACGTCTTCTCGTGGCACTTGCCTGCTTTATATTTAGCGCGGCTATTTTCTCGGGCTTGTTCCTGACGCCCCTTCACAGCCAACTCACCCATAGTTTGCCACTGGGCTTTGAGATCTCGCTGGACTTCGTTTTACTGATATCTCTTTTAGTTTTGAGCTGGGTTGGTTTGAGTAAATCTATACAACTGATTTTGCAGCGGCATTTTCCTCATCTCAAAATTGCCCTGCGACAAAAAACAGGCCGCATTGGTTATGGAATGCTAGGCGGTATTGTTTTTGCTTATTTGCTTATAATTACTATGGCGCCAATGAAACCGACATGGTGCTTACGGCTAATGGGCAGTCTATTAAAAATGGTTAACCCACATCATTGAAAATATTTCTAATAAAAGCTGCTTGACAACCGGGGCAAGAAATTGCTTTTAATGGAGCCTATGGATTGATCCACCTTGACGGATTCGCGGGATTTGACAGGAGCAGCTTGCTACCGCGTTATCAATAGCTAAAGCGCCACGGTAAGAAAGCTCCGAGCTTCCGCACTGTGGTCCCTGGTTGGGTGACCGCGTTTGTGCCGAAGCTCTTTTTTTAGCTTCATTGACATAACCGTTCGTTACCCAGCGTTGAATGAGCAGTTCAACGAAGGGCTTTGCCGTCGCGCCTTTAGAAGTGGCGGTGATTTGGGTATTCCTTGTCAATTGTAGGCAGGGAAGGAGAAAAAAATGGGTACTGCTGCACTCGCAATTCCACGTCGTCCACCTGGTATGCAACCATCAACGCCAGCGCGGTATGGATCAATGACGGCTTTAAGCCTCGCTATTGCCGATCCTGACGTTTCACCCAAAAGAATCGTGCAAGAAATAGACGATGATGCAATTTCTGAATCGCCGATAGTTCGCGCTCTTGAGGATTTACGAATTTATAGTGGGGTAGACTATTGGTTTCAAGATAATGGATCCAGCCAGCCTCTGCCTGGCACAGCGGTAAGATTTCTTCCGCCTACCGTATATACAGATGATCCGCAAAGAGTGACTACCGCACTTGCAAGAGTCCCTAATGTAATTGTGAGACAACTGGCACCGAGAGCCGGCTAGACTATTCGACTCGAACCACAGGAGAACGAACAAAATACTGGTTCAATCTAAATTGATCAGATCAAGAATGAACGAAAAGTGGTTCTGAATAGAACTCGCGGGATTTGAGGGGCAGCTTGCTACCGCGTTACCAAGAGCTAAAGCGCTACAGACACTGTCTGTAGGCCCGATTGAGACCGCCTACAGGAGTTATAAAGTGTCTTTTTCTTTGAGAAAAATTGACTGGCGTCAGCCTTTTAGAATTGCACAGCGTGCCCTGCTGGGACCAGCAGTGTCTGAGCTCGATCCCCAAGCCTCCCTGGAAACGTTACTCGACAAAATTTCCGGCGCTGGATTTAAGCTCGCCCCAGGAGGCCAAGGCGGATGTGGGGGTCCTCTCTTGAAGGCTTATGGACCCAGTGGGCCAACTGAAAAAAACCTTTCCTACATATGGAAATATAACAACCCAAAAACGGATGCGATCCTATTCGTTACCCTTTCGGGCGATGTCACGTTTGAAGATGGGAGACCCAACAATCCAAAATTTTCCAACGCAAGCCAAATCGGTCTTGGTTTGATCATCGAAAAATCGGGTACATGGCCACTCCGAAAAGCCTCTTTCCAAGACTACATAAGAGTTCGCGGTGAAACTGCCTGGTATTTGATGGCATCCATCGGCTCTTGGAAATCTCCGGCCACACAGGCGACAAGACCGAGACAGTGGCGTTGGCCAGCCCGTGCCACTCAAAACATTTCTCAAGCTAATGCTGCCTAGCAATAATAACAGCACTTTGATTTTAGAAAGAATTTAGACAAATGGATTTACACATAGGGGACAACATAGCTTCGGCGGCGCTGGCCATACTCTCGCCACGCTTTCGCGACAGTCACGGAGACTTGGACGATCATACAGACCGCACTTACGAAAAAGAGGAAACGGTATCAGAGATACTTCTCAGATTTCCCCAGTTTCATCCGCAATTAGAAAACTTGCGACTCTTCGATGCCGGTATTGGTAGCGGCATTGTGATGGCATCTATGATGAAAGAGATGCGCACGCGTTTTCCGCTTATGCCGTATCTCTATGCCGGCCGGGAATTAGATCCTGGAAATGCCAGTGAAGCGCTGGGGAAATTACCTGAATATCTGGCACGTGATCCCGAACATCCGGAAGACGATCAACCTTTCGTCTTTGCGCTCACCAACATGACTTACGGGAGTGGCGCGCCCTGGTTGGCCTTCAAGAACCAAAAGACGCCCAAGAAGCTTCGTTGGAAAGAACTCGCCTTGGAAGCAGACACACTGGATGGCATCAAAGAAGAATTTCGCCAATTGCAATCTTTTCTAACCGATCACTGGCAGGTAAAAAGAGGCGCAAACGGTAATCTGTTACCCGAAGAGCCAACCGTTCTCGTGATCTTTCGCAAGAGCCAGCACAACATGTTGAAGGGTCTCATTCCCGCAGAAGGTGGCATTGTGCCGGGTTATGACCGCATTATCGCCTCGCAGCCCTACCGGGCACGCGCAGCAAAAGAAAGCATAGCTCAAAACACCATGCTGCCCCTTGCCGAAGCACTCTTGCCGGGCGGCGCGTTAACCGCTGTCCATGCCTGCAATGAGAGCTCTGTCCTTGGCAATAATGGCCTGCCCATTAATGATCCACGCTCCGTCATGAAGATAATTGAAGGAGTTTGGCCGGGATCTAATCCATTGCCCAACAAAGGTATTGATATTTTTGATGCCGTACATGAACTGCTTTCAGAAAATAACAGAGCCCGCCTCCAACTCAGATTTGAAGGGGGTCGAAGGAGCCGTGATGGTTTATTAAGAGATACGACATTGTTCGAGTACGGCATGAAGCCGCTACCAGATGCTTTAGTTTTAGAAGCGGCCTACAAAGCCGCCGTTTATGCCGCTCAGATTGAGCACCATGACGTCATGGCGGCGCTTGAAAACGGCAGTCTTTTAACAGCTACGCGCAATGTCTTGGCTCAGGGCGGACTGAGGTTTTACAATGAGCTGTACCAGTTTGTGCGTCAGGGGCCAGTTTAACCAATATTCAGTAGAGAGCTACTGGGTTAAACGATCAATCTCTACACTTTTTCATTGACTTTCCTACCTCAAATACGGCTGAATAGGGGTAATTCTACTGAGAATTCGCGGGTTTTGATGGGGCAGCTTGCACCGCGTTAAAAATGCTAAAGCGCTACAGATGAACTCTGTGGCCCATTAATCAGGACCGTGGAGTTTTTTTATGCCTTCATCTGCTGTGAGATCTGCTGCTGTATCAGCCCAACTTTCTTCGGGCGCCGTGGGCGATCATCCCATCTTTAATCTCGTTTCCGACCAGGCTAACCATGCAATCGCCGCCATGACGTTTTCGCACAATAAAACTTTTGTGAAGCCTTCTCGCTCCACGTCCATTTCCTTCGAGTTCTTTCCGCCCAAGACAGGTGCTGGCGCAGACAAGTTGTGGGATACCATTTCGCAGCTATTGATTTGGCAGCCCAAGTTTGTCTCAATCACGTGTGGGGCTGGTGGCTCGGCGATCGACGGCACTTTCGCTGTCGTGCGCCATGTCCGCGAAAAAATTGGCATCAACGTAGCGCCGCACATCGCCATTTCACGTCAAAGCCGTGCACGGCTACGTGAGGCCCTGCAAGCGTATAAAAATCTCGGTGTCCGTCATGTTGTTGCCATCCGTGGCGATGCCTCGCAAACGGGGCAAGAAATTTCTACGGATGACCTGTATGGCTCGACGATCGATTTTGTCGCCGATCTCAGTAAAAACTTTGGCCTTGAAGCTATTGTCGCCGCCTACCCTGATTCGCACCCCCTCGCCCCATCGCCTCAGCACGATTTAGACTATTTGCGGCGCAAAGCCGAGGCCGGCAGTCAACGTGCCGTCAGCCAGTTTTTCTTTGACCCGGAAACCTTTTTGCGCTTCCGCGACCGCGTGCAAAAAGCTTCCATTAACGTTTCCCTGACGCCTGGGATTATGCCCATTCATAACCTTGCACAGGTGCTTAAGTTCGCCCAAGGCTGCGGCACCCTTATACCTTCAGGGTTTGCCAGCCGTTTTGAACGTTGGGGCCTGGATCAAGCCGCCCTCTTCAACGAAGGCGTTGCTCATGCCTCGGCTTTATGCGATGACCTGCGCCGCGAGGGTGTGCAGGATTTCCACTTTTATACCCTTAACCGAAGCGAGATGACTTACGCGATTTGCGAACGGTTGGGGTTAAACAGAGCTGACGCTGCTGCGGAAGCTAGCAATTAAAACACTATTACAGGAGGACAACATGGTATTGGCAACAAATTTAGGATTTCCGCGCATTGGTTTGAAGCGTGAATTGAAATCAGCTCTCGAGGCATACTGGTCTGGCAAACAGACTGTGGAACAGTTGCAACAAACGGCAAAAGAATTACGTGCGCGTCATTGGCGCTTACAAAAGGATGCCGGTCTCGATCATATCCCTTCTAACGATTTTTCATTTTATGATCATGTGCTTGATACCATCTTGCTGACGGGCGCCGTGCCGGCTGCCTATGGCAAGAATACCGATCTGCACACCTACTTTTCCATGGCGCGCGGACATCAAACGACTTGTTGCGGTGGTCATGTCCATGCTGCATCCGATAAGCCGACGGATGTGCCGGCTCTTGAGATGACAAAATGGTTCGATACCAACTACCATTATATTGTGCCGGTATTTGACGCCAACCAAAGTTTTCGTCTGGCCTCGACCAAGCCTATTGATGAGTTTCTTGAAGCCAAAGCGCTTGGCATCACCACCCGCCCGGTCATTTTAGGTCCCGTCAGTTTCCTTTCGCTTGGCAAACGCCGCGATCATGGCTCAACGCTCGAATTGCTGCCTCAATTGCTGCCGGTTTATACGCAACTCTTGGAAAAGCTCGCCGCTGCTGGCGCTGAATGGGTACAAATTGATGAGCCTGTTTTGGTCCTCGATAAAAATCTGGCAACACAAGAAGCCTTGCGTCAGGCCTATTTGGCTCTGTCACGGGCGAGTGCACGTCCGAAAATCTTGCTTGCTACCTATTTTGGCTCATTATATCCGAATGCCTCTGTCGCCTATAACTTGCCTGTTGATGCTCTTCATATCGACTTGGTACGGGCACCAGAACAGTTGGACAGCGCTCTTGAAGCTATTTCTGATAAGAGCATTCTGTCATTGGGCGTCATTGATGGCCGTAATATCTGGCGGACTGATCTTGATAAGGCGCAGAAACTTTTGCAACACGCTATCAGTGAACTCGGGCCCGATCGCGTTTGGGTTGGACCAAGCTGTTCGCTTCTGCATAGCCCGATTGATCTTGCCGCTGAAACCAAACTTGATGACGAGCTGAAAAGCTGGCTCGCTTTTGCCACCCAGAAATTGGGTGAAATCGCAACGCTAACCAAAGCACTGCGCGGCGAAAAAGGTGAGACCGAGAAAGCCATCGCAGCTGCCCGGACTGCCCAAGAAGCGCGTCGCGCCTCGAAGCGTATCCATAACCAAGCCATTAAACAGCGCGTCAAGTCAATTACCCCGGATCAGACTGAGCGTCGCAGTACTTACGCCAATCGCCGCGAACAACAAGCCAAGCGCCTTGATTTGCCGGGCTTACCGACAACGACCATTGGTTCATTCCCGCAGACACCTGAAGTGCGTGTCGCCAGAGCCGAGTGGCGCAGCGGCAAGAAGTCGACGGCTGAGTACGAAAAATTCCTTGAAGACCAAACCAAGCAAGTTATCCGCTGGCAGGAAGAAATCGGCCTCGATGTCCTTGTCCATGGCGAATTTGAGCGCAATGACATGGTGGAATATTTTGGCGAACAGCTCGAAGGCTTCACCTTCACATCGAACGGCTGGGTTCAGTCTTACGGTTCACGCTGCGTCAAGCCACCGGTCATTTTCGGCGATGTTGCGCGCAAAGGCCCGATGACTGTGCGTTGGTCAAAGTTTGCCCAATCACTGACGCCACAGCCGGTCAAAGGCATGCTCACGGGTCCTGTAACGATCTTGCAATGGTCGTTCGTACGCGATGATCAACCGCGCTCTGAAACCTGTCGCCAAATTGCCCTCGCCATTCGCGATGAGGTTGTGGATCTTGAGACGGCCGGTATTGCCGCCATTCAGATCGACGAGCCCGCTATTCGCGAAGGGTTACCGCTGGTGGAAGCTGCTCGCCCTGATTATTTGAAATGGGCCGTTGAGTGTTTCCGCATAAGCGCAGCTGGCGTACGCGATGAGACACAGATCCATACACATATGTGCTACTCCGAGTTCAACGACATCATCACGGCTATTGCCGCTATGGATGCCGATGTGATCTCGATTGAAACAGCACGCTCGCAGATGGAACTCCTCGATGCCTTCGTCAATTTCAAATATCCCAACGAAATTGGCCCTGGCGTCTATGATATTCATAGTCCGCGCGTACCAACGACTGAAGAGATGAAAAAGCTTATCCAGCTTGCCGCCAAGCTGCTGCCAGTGGAGCATATCTGGGTCAATCCGGATTGCGGTCTTAAAACCCGCGCCTGGCCTGAGACTAAAACGGCACTCATCAATCTGGTAGCGGCAGCAAAAGAACTGCGCGCGCAATACAATTTGTCTGAAGGTAAGGCAAAGTTGGTGACAGCTAAGGCGGCGTAAGAATTCTATGTGTCGCTGAAGCCACGGGTCTAGAAACACGCATTTGAAGGGCCACGCCGCTTGACCAGGGCGAATAAACGATTACTAATCAGGTCATGGGATTGATCCACCATAACGGATCCGCGGGATTTGACAGGAGCAGCTTGCTACCGCGTTACCAATAGCTAAAGCGCCACGGCAAGAAAGCCCCGAGCTTCCGCTCTAGCTTCAGCACTGTGGTCCCTGGTTGGGTGACCGCGTTTGTGCCGAAGCTCTTTTTTTAGCTTCATCGACATAACCGTTCGTTACCCAGCGTTGAATAAGCAATTCAACGCAAAGGCTTTGCTGTCCACGCCTAGTGAAGTGGTGGCAGAACGGGATTTGGGCGATATGTCTAAAGTTTACAAAATTTCTATCGTTGGAAATGGCACGTCGGCCGTTAATGCCATTGACGCGCTTCTCAACGAAATTGAAAACCTTAATCCAGCGCTTATACCACCTATTGAAATCACAGTGTACGGGCTCGGACCGGAATCCGACTGTGGAAAAGGATTTGCCTACGGGATCGCTGGTGATGACGGTAATATGACCCAATCAGCGCGCGAAGGGCGCGCTGATTATGGGTCAAAAAAAGGCGACTTCTGCCGCTATGCGGCCCAACAACTTAAACGCCCTGCAAATGATATTGAGCGCCGAAGTGTCGTCGGTGGATTTCACAACCACCGCCATTATGAGAATAAGAAACGGGGAGAAGGGCTTAATGTTCGCATTGCCTATAGTCAGGCCGAAGTCATAGATGTCACACAAGACACGGCGGCCTCCGGCTATCAAATAATAACTCGCGATGGGGTTGCTGGAAACGCCGATCGCGTTGTCTTGGCGGTAGGCGACATTCTTTCGTCACGATTTGACGAAGCTATAGAGCAATTCCCGGACCAGGTTTTTTCATCGCCTTATGTTGCCTTTGATGAAATTCTTAAAGGTAATAGTGAAGAAAGTCATGTCGTCGCCTTTGGCACACGCTCAACATTTCTTGATCTTGTAAATCAACTTTTCGATCGTGGGTACAAAGGCAAAGTAACAGGCATATCATCGACCGGCCAAACATCGTGGCAATCAAAAGAGCATCATATCCCTTATCTTCCTCAACATTTAAGATCAGACGGAACACTGGGAACAACCAAAGATGTTCTCCGGGCTCTTCTGCTAGAATTAAGCGAGGCGGAACACAAAGGCGCCTATGTGCCGCATAGCTTAAGGCCCAAACTTTTTAATGCAGTAAGATCCGATGCCGAGCCATATCGTTTGCGATGGCAATTCGATTTAAAAGAAGAAGCGGAGCGTGCTGCTGGGTTGACTTATCATGAAGTTATACAAGGCGTTAATTGGGAAAAAATCTATGAAGGTCTTCGTTCTAAAAAAGAGCAAGAAGTCTTCCTAACGACACTTGGTGATTTTATCATATATAATCGTGTCAATTGCGTTGTTCCTGCGGATTTTCGGAAATTCTGCGGACATGTTGAGGCTGGTCGCGTTAAGATTGAGCAAAATACTTTTACTACATTTGACATCCATTCGAGGTTTAATGACGCAGCCCTCGAAATTTCCCTTCAGGGCGAGCAATCCATAATATGTCATCAAATAGTCAATTGTGCGATTGGCCCAGCCTCTTCGCGTGCGCAAGCACGAGAAATGGATTTACTGGGAAATCTTGTTGGCAAGGGCTGGCTCGTGCCGCTTGAAGGTACCGGCTTTTCCGTATCAGGAAGACACAACATAGATCTTTTGGGCGTACAGGGCCGGCCTTATCCATTTTCAAGTATCGGACTGGAAACAAATGGTCGGCAAATTGCTTATTGGGTAAAAGAAATAAGCCAGGATATAGTGTCCCGTACAGCGGGAGTAGCTGTAAAATTATTTAGACCAGCACAAAGAGTTGCCGCCCATGGCTGAATCTCTGACCATCCCCGCCAACGCCTCCAAGCGCGAGACATATGAGGCGTTGTTGCCGCAGATCGATGCCGTGATTTCAGGCGTTGATGATCTCATTGCCAATCTTGCGAATATATCTGCCATTCTAAAACAGGCGTTCAACTTTCATTGGGTCGGTTTTTACCGTACGACGTCGCCCAAACTTCTCATGCTTGGGCCGTTTCAAGGCCCTCTCGCCTGTGTCACCATCCCATTTACAAAAGGTGTTTGTGGGACAGCAGCAAGCACACAGAAAACCGTTCTGGTTCCTGATGTAGAAAAGTTTCCAGGGCACATTGCCTGCAGTAGCTTATCAAAATCAGAAATCGTTGTGCCACTTGTACATAACGGCGAAACGCAACTCATCCTCGATATCGATAGCGACAAGCTTAATGATTTTGATGAAACCGACCAAATTTATCTGGAGCGGATAGTATTCATTATCGCATCGCAACATTTTGCTTCGCACAAAACCGCTTAACGCAATAATCGATCTTTTTTATCATTGTCTACGTTTGTAATGGAGATAATCTTTCAGTCAAATAATATGATCGCATTTACGATTGATAGATATTAGCAATATTTTTGTGGCCCTCAGGAATTTACATGACGCTTTATTTGCCATCAGAAAGCTTTGCCTATGAACAACTTAGACTGAAAAGTCTTGATGTTCGCACAGATGACGAAGCGCCCCATGGAACGATCGAGACGCTTTTCGTCAATCCTATGTTTTTCCCGCGCTCGGCTGAGGTCGATTGGTTTGAGCACTTTGCGCGCTCAAAACATAATGTGCGGGTCACGCTTGTTATTCCCGATGCCTATGTCGATAGCGATTATTTTAAAGAGCTTTCCACAGATGATGCTGCCTATGTGAAAGCGACTTATATCCCCTGGTTAGCCTTAAAAAGAACCTTTCGCCAAGATAGGCTTGATTTTGATGGCGCCCTCTTTGCCGGCGCTGGTTTTGAATGCACGCCTTTTGAAGACCTTCCGACCTACGATTCGTTCGTCAAAATGTTCGAATGGTCCTACGTCCATTCGGCCAGCACACTGTTCAGTTGTTATCTCGCGAATGTAGCCTACAGCCATTTTTATGGCATTAAGGCCCAACAAAGGGGCGAAAAACTATTCGATGTGTATTCCCAGCAATTACTCGCCAATCCTCGCTTTCCAATCTCTAGGCGATTATGCGAAAAGCTTAAAACATTAACCCCTCTAGAAATGCCCGCTTCGAGATTATTGTTCAGAGAGCCAAGTCAGCTGAGTGCCGACACCGATATTGTTCTTTCCTCGTTCGAAGCAGGTGCTACTCTTTTTGTTACGCATAGAGGAGATGAAAAGAGCGGCAAAGAAATGATCTTTTTGGAAGATCACCCTGAAAGTGCACGTGTTTTATTAGACGTATATAACCATTGCAACGCGAGATACCTCGCCCAAAAAACCAATCGCAAGCCAAGGCGGCTTCCCACAAGGCAGGTTATTCCGGCGAATGGAGGCGCACCTGAAGCACCTTGGCTGCCTATTGGCCAAACCATCGTCGATACATGGCTTGAAAGGCTTTTTGAGGCTCGCTTGGCAAAACTTCAGCTGGCCGCGTAAATTACCCGAACGCCTTGCCGTGCGTCTCGAGAAGAGCTTTTAGCTTTTCTTCTGTCTCGGGCTTGATTTGCTTATCGGTACGGATAGCGGCGAGAATACCGGCGCCACCACCACGTAAGTCACGCAATAAACCCGTCTCGTAACGCTGCACGTCTTCGATCTTTACCTTGTCGAGATAGCCTTTAACGCCGGCATAGATGACGCAAACCTGCTCTTCAACAACCAGCGGTGCATATTGCGGCTGCTTCAAAAGTTCAGTTAAGCGGCGGCCACGATTAAGGAGGCGCTGTGTCGCTGGATCGAGGTCCGATGCAAATTGCGAAAACGCTTCCATCTCACGAAACTGGGCTAATTCTAGCTTAATCGAGCCGGCGACTTGTTTCATGGCCTTGATTTGAGCGGCAGAGCCAACACGGCTCACGGAAAGGCCGACATTAATTGCCGGCCGCACACCTTTATAGAACAAACCCGTTTCTAAAAAGATCTGACCATCGGTGATCGAAATCACGTTGGTCGGAATATAAGCCGATACGTCACCGGCTTGCGTTTCAATTACGGGAAGTGCCGTCAGTGATCCGCCGCCTTTTTCGTCATTCATCTTCGCTGCCCGCTCCAACAAACGGGAGTGAAGATAAAATACGTCACCCGGATAAGCTTCACGCCCCGGCGGGCGACGTAACAAAAGAGACATCTGGCGATAAGCCACAGCTTGCTTCGATAAATCATCATAAACAATGAGCGCATGCATACCATTATCGCGAAAATATTCACCCATCGCGCAACCCGTATAGGGCGCCAGGAATTGGAGCGGCGCTGGCTCTGATGCCGTCGCCGCCACAATGATTGAATATTCAAGCGCACCGGCGTCTTCGAGCGTTTTGACAATTTGTGCCACGGTTGAACGTTTCTGTCCGATAGCTACATAGATACAATAGAGTTTTTTGGATTCGTCAGTGCCTTGATTAACCGATTTTTGGTTGATGAAGGTATCAATCGCCACGGCCGTTTTGCCCGTCTGGCGATCACCAATGATGAGTTCGCGCTGACCGCGGCCAATGGGCACCAAACTATCGATGGCCTTAAGACCCGTTTGCATCGGCTCACTCACCGATTTGCGGGGAATAATGCCCGGCGCCTTCACCTCAACGCGGGTAAGTTTCACATCTTTAAGCGGGCCTTTGCCGTCAATTGGGTTGCCAAGACCATCGACTACGCGGCCAAGCAGGCCTCGCCCGACAGGCACTTCAACGATGGCGCCGGTGCGCTTAACCATATCGCCTTCGCGAATACCACGATCGTCACCAAAGATAACAACGCCGACATTGTCGCTTTCCAGATTGAGCGCCATGCCTTTGACGCCGCTCTGGAATTCAACCATTTCACCAGCGCGGACGTTATCGAGGCCATACACACGAGCGACACCGTCGCCGACAGAAAGCACTTGGCCCACTTCGGCAACTTCGGCCATCGTGCCAAATTGCGTGATCTGCTGTTTAAGAACGGAAGAAATTTCTGACGCACGAATATCCATAGTTAAGCCGCTCCCTGTAATGTTTTTAGCTGACGCTCAAGCCGAGCTAGTTTGCTTTTGACGGAGGCATCAATGAGGCGAGATCCCAGTTTTACCACAAGACCGCCTAAAAGGCTGGTATCCTCCTCAACAATTAGATGTACTTTGCCGCCAGCCAATTGCCGTAATTGCGCGGTAAGCTGTTCATGCTGCGCTTCGCTAAGCATCTGCGTCGTGCGTACTTCTGCCGTGAATTCATTGCGTCTCTGTGCAAGCTCGGCGAGAAAAGCATCAACCATGGCCGACAGATGAACAAGGCGCCGATTTTGTGCCACGAGAGCCAAAAAATTACCGGTCAAGACATTGAGCTTACCCGTTTCAGTTATCTTGCGAACAACCTTGACCAACTCAGCCCGCGTTAGACGCGGGTGCTTCATGATTTGTTTAAATTCAGCACTCGTCTGACCAAGCGTCTTGAGAAGGCGCAGCTCAGCTGCCACTTCATCAAGTGCCGACTGTTCCTCAGCCAACTCGTAAAGAGCCTTGGCATATCGGCGAGCAAGAACAGCCGCGTCGCCAGCAATGGTTAAGCTGGTCGTTTCTGTATCTGGCTGTTGCGAACTCTGCTGCGACATTATCTTGCTTCTTTAGGGTTAACTATCTGAATCTCAAGGTCGAGCTGGAAATAGCAGAGCTATCAAAGGCGTGCAACTAATTAGAGATGTTCAAATAGGCCTAAAAAACAGTGTAAATATATCCCCATAGTTCACTATAGCTTTTTGAAAGACCTAATAATGACAGACCCTACGAGGGGTGGCTTTTTTCAACGCCACAGGAAAACGAGAGCGCTGCTCTTGACAATTTTTACGTTGGCAGCAGTTGACGTTTTACGTATGGCAATAGTTGCCGGTAGCCAATCCACACCAGAAAATATATGCTTACTGATAGAAGGCAATCCTTCACCTCCGTCCGATGAAAGCTGCCTCGCAAGACAAATACGCCGACTGGCTACGATAGGCGTGCATAATAATTAACCGGTGTGAACTTAGCTTTATGTATCTATTGTTCAGAAAATTTTTGTGTTTGTATTTAGCTCTGGCTTGCCCACTGCTTTTGTCCTCACCTGCAAAGGCCGATCAGACCCCGAGCACACCCAATAATATCCAAAGACTGTCCACCACGACCACGGGGGCAGCCAATGAACTTCAATCCACGACGAGCCAAACTCAGGGCACGTCTCCACCATCAACGGGGCGTAATTTCAATGGCAATAACGACAACGGTAATTATAGATCGCAGGATAATCAGAGCCCACAGCAGCATCTAAATAATTACCTGCCGCCAGCCGCGATCGCCGTCTCTGGCTGTCTGCCCACAACTCTTCCCATCTGTGGTACGAGCGTATCTTTGCCTGCAGCACCCCTTGGTTACGCGACTAGCCTTACCGTGCCACCACCTTATCTTAGCCAAGCCTTTACCGTACAATGCCTCAGTAACGGTATCTCGGCCGGCTATGTCATTACTGACGCCTCCGCTGTATCTTGCGCCCTTGTTCCTTGTATGGACCAAAATGTAAGGATTTGTGGTCGCGATATAACCGTGCCCGGGGGGACAAGTGTCGGATCCAGCATAAAAATGAATGTCCCTGTTTCTTATTTGGCTGCACCCTCGCCCTTTGTTCATCCCGCCTTTACCGTGCAGTGCGCCTATACGGGTGGCAATGAACCCATCTATCAACTAACCGACGCTAGTGGCGTTTCTTGCAATCTTTTTTCATGTCCATCCACCCAACTAAAAGTCTGCGGCGCAAGTGTGCCGATCGAAGGAGGGCTGGCTTTGGGTGAGCGCATCGATCTTAACGCACCGCCTCCTTATGTCCCTGATCCCTTTGTCGTGCAGTGCCTAGGATCTGAAGGCAAAGCACCGGTTTACCAGATTACGGATAGTTCGGCGTTGACATGTGGCTTGTTGCCACACTAACTCAACTTTAGAATTCAAGTCCGAACATCTGATAAAACTCGGGACGCTCTTGCCATTTCTCATCGACTTTTACTTCTAAAAATAGATGCACGGGGTGACCTAATAGTTTTTCGATTTCACGCCGCGACGCCTGACCAATAGACTTAATTCGTGCGCCGGCTTTACCAAGCACGATGGGTTTGTGTCCTTGCCGTGCGACAATGATTGTCTGACGTATGACGAATGAACCATCTTTCTTGTTTTCCCAAGCGTCAGGCACAACTGTCGCTGCGTAAGGAAGTTCCTGCTGCAACTGGCGATATATCTGCTCACGGGTCACCTCAGCCGCGAGAAGCCTTTCCGGTAAATCGCTCAATTGATCTTCTGGAAATAGCCAAGGACCGTGTGGCATTTTATCCATAAAATGCTTTTTTAGATCATCCAAGCCATCGCCGCCCAGGGCGGAAATCATAAAAGTGTCGCTGACAATCCCACTTTCATTGAACTGTGCCGCAAGTGGCAATAGATTGGCTAATTCGATCTTATCAATTTTGTTGAGCACTAAAGTTACCTTTTGTTTTCTTTTCTTTAGCTCGGCAATAATATTTTCTGTTTTCTCATCGGGTTGTCGCGCGCTGGCATCTACCAGAAGCAAAACGACATCGGCACCTTCGAGACTACGCCAGGCAGCGTTGACCATCGCACTATCCAGCCGCCGCTTGGGCGCGAATATTCCGGGCGTATCAATAAAGCCGATTTGTATCTTGCCTTCTGTGAGCACACCCAAAATGCGCATGCGCGTCGTCTGCGCCTTGGGGCTGACAATAGAAACTTTTTGACCCACAAGACGATTAAGCAGCGTCGATTTGCCGGCATTGGGCGCGCCTAAAATGGCGACGAAGCCAGCTTTTGTCGTAGGTTTCTTTGTCGTCATGCTTTTTTTAACTGTTTTAAGAGCAGCTGGGCCGCCGTCTTTTCCGCCGCTCGTTTAGAAGGGCCTTCGGCCGAAACTGAGGGGTGGCCTTTGACACTAACTTCAATGATAAATTTCGGCGCGTGCGCTGGACCAGTACGTTCGACAACTTTGTAGTTTGGCAACGGCAGAGCTTGTCCTTGCGCCCACTCTTGTAAAACAGTTTTTGGGTCCGCCGGTGTTTCTTCGATAGCGATCTCTTTTTTCCAATAGTTATGAATAAATTTCTGCGCTGCCTTTAGTCCGCCATCCAAATAGAGCGCACCAATCATTGCCTCCATAGCGTCCGCCAGCGTGGCAATGTTTTTACGTGGGCCATCGGCAACTTCGCCGCGCGCCAAACGAAGGTATTTGCCGAGACCTATCTCCACCGCCACAACACGCAAAGCATCACGGTTAACCAACGCGGCGTGACGCTTAGCGAGTTCACCTTCGGAGGCGGTAGGAAATTTTTCGTATAGCCATTGAGCTATAATAAGACCTAAGACGCGGTCACCGAGAAATTCCAGCCTTTCGTAGGGCATGGTGCTGTTTTTCTTGCGTTGCTTAAACCCTGCCAAAGAAGGATGAGTTAAGGCATCCTGGAGTAATTCAGGCGCAACAAAAACATACCCCAGCCGCGCCATCAACTCGTCAACCTCAGATGCTTTGCGCGCTGGCATCAGTTAATTTTCTTAAACAAGCGGTCCCAACGCACCGCCCAAGGCCATTTCCAAACTTCCCAGAAATGTGCGTTCTCATCGAGTGAAAAAAATAGAATTTCGGCGCGGCCAACAAGGTTTTCCTCCGGAACAAAACCAACATTAACCGTGCGGCTATCCTGTGAATTATCGCGATTGTCGCCCATAAAAAAGTAGCTGTGTGGTGGCACCTCGAATATTTCCGTATTATCAAGCGGCTCATCTTCACCCATTTTGCGTATCACGTGTGTGACCCCGTTCGGTAATCGTTCGAGATAGTCAGTCACACCTTGGGACGGTTCTTCACCTGGCTCCGATACGGGCGTTGCTAGTTTCTGTAACTGTACGGGAACACCATTGATATAGAGCAAACCCTGACGCATCTGAACCGTATCGCCGGGCAGGCCAATAAGACGTTTTATGTAGTCGGTTTTGCCATCACGCGGCAGTTTGAAAACAATGACGTCGCCACGCTTAGGGTCACGGCTAAAAATTCTGCCTGAGAATGGCAGCACCCCCCAAAACGTACCTTTGCTGCCGTAGCCATAAGAAAATTTTGATACAAACAAATAATCGCCGATCAACAAATCAGGCACCATCGAACTTGACGGTATATTGAAGGGCTCAAAAGCCAATGTGCGAATGCACATAGCTATAACAATAGCCATAACGATGGTGCGCAGTGTTTCACCTAGACCATCTTGTTGGTCTGGATTGTCATCTGATTGTGGCAAAGGGGAGGTCATACGAATTCCATGGTGGCTAAAGCAATGCTAAGGACAAATGCGGCAAGACTACGGCCCTGACCGCCTCCAATTGCCTCCTTTACCACCAAATCATCCCGTTCAACAATCAAGGATTGGGGACAGCCTCAATAATCACGAAAGCCTGAGCCCAAGGTAGCTCATCTGTAAGCGAAAGATGTATATGGGCTTTCATGCCAAGCGGCACCATGTATTGTAGCCGCGTCAAAGCACCACCGGTGAGTTCCATGGTTGGCTGGCCCGTTGGCAGATTGATTACGCCCATATCGCGAAAGAAAACCCCCCGTCGCAATCCTGTACCCAAGGCTTTGGAACAAGCTTCTTTAGCGGCAAAACGCTTAGCATAAGTCGCCGCTTTGGTAAGGCGTTTATCAGCCTTAGCCTGTTCAGCCGTTGTGAATAAACGTTGAATGAAGCGCTCACCGTAACGCTCAAGAGCGCGTTCAATGCGCCGTATGTCAGTGAGATCGCTACCGACACCAAGGATCATTTCTTCCTTCCCGATGCCATCACACCCCGCATCTTCTTCACAGCCGCCTGCATGCCAATAAAGAGGGCTTCACCAACAAGAAAATGCCCGATATTCAACTCAACAATTTCTGGAATGGCCGCCACGTCAGCCGTATTTGCATAATTTAAGCCATGTCCGGCATGAACCTCGAGACCCAGTCTATGGGCTTCCTTGGCGGCCTTTTTCAAACGACCAAGCTCCCGTTGTCGTGTGTGAGCCGACGCCCCAGCATAACAACCGGTGTGGAGCTCAACAGCTAACGCACCACTGGATTTTGCGGCCGCGACTTGTTCAACATCAGGATCAATAAATAACGCAACCTGCATGCCGGCTTTTTGCAAATCTGCAATTATTTTTTTTAACTTAGGACCACCACTACGCGCATCCAAACCACCTTCGGTTGTCACTTCTCGTCTATTTTCTGGGACCAAGCAGACAGCCTGCGGCTTTAATCGTAGAGCGATCTTGCGCATCTCCTCAGTTACCGCCATTTCCAGATTGATCGGCACTTTGAGCGCTTGATGTAACCTTTGAGCATCGTCGTCACTTATATGCCGCCTATCCTCGCGTAAATGAAAGGTGATGCTATCGGCGCCTCCGCGCACGGCCTCCATGGCCGACCGCAACAAATCAGGCAAGGCATCCCGGTCTCTATTACGCGCATTGCGTAACGTCGCCACATGATCGATGTTAATGCCAAGACGCAGCTTTGCCATGGATTTCAAGCCCCTTCCCTCTTCAACACGATAACGGCTAAATTCACTTCCCCGCAAGTTTATTGAAATTGGTATTTTATGGTCATAGCACAGCCCAAGTTTTTGCCCGAAATTGCCGAGGAGCCAGCAACCCCTTTAATGGCCCAGTATCTGGCCATAAAGGCACAACATCAGGATTGCCTGATTTTCTTTCGTCTCGGCGACTTTTATGAGTTGTTTTTTGAAGATGCCATCAAAGCATCGCGGTCTCTCGACATCGCTCTCACGCGTCGCGGACAGATGAACGGTCAAGAGGTGCCGATGTGTGGCGTCCCTGCCCATGCCTATGAAAATTATCTCGCCAAACTGATTCGACAAGGCTTTCGGGTTGCCATCTGCGAACAGACAGAAGATCCAGCACAAGCCAAGAAGCGGGGCGCTAAATCTATCGTTAGGCGAGAGGTTGTGCGTATTGTAACCCCGGGCACGATTACCGAAGACAGCCTGCTTGACGCGCGCCAGGCGAACTATCTTGCCTGTCTTGCCAGCGCCAGCGATGCCTTAGCGCTCAGTTGGATTGACTTAGCTTCTGGTCAGCCCCAAGCCCAAAGCGTGAGCGTCACTGAGTTGAGTGGCGTTCTGTCGCGTCTTGATGCCAGTGAGATACTTATTCCACAACGTCTTATTGAACGGCCAGATTTGTGCGAACTTTTAGCGCCTTGGCGCCCACAACTTGTCCCGCTACCCAACAGCCGTTTTGAATTAGAGAACGCGCGGCTTTATCTGCAAAAAACATACAATGTTAGCGCATTGGGGGCTTTTGGAGATTTTTCGCGGGCCGAGATTATCGCACTCGGTGCTTTATTAGACTATGCCGCCCTCACACAAAAAAGTGATCTAACGCATCTAGCACAGCCGCAAAAAACTGCCCTGACGCAAATCATGGCGATTGATCCAGCAACACGGCGTAATCTTGAATTAACGCGCACCTTGCAGGGCGAACGGCAGGGCAGTCTCTTGGCCTCAATTGACCGCACTTTGACGGGTGCAGGTGCTCGCCTTCTGGCGGCAAGACTTGTAAGCCCACTCACCGACAGTGACGCCATCAATCATCGCCTTGATGCGGTTGCTTTCATGGTGAAAGATACAAACTTACGTGTAAATGCGCGCACTTCACTAAGACAATCACCACTAAGACAATCACCGGACCTCGAACGCGCCTTGGCCCGTCTGGCGCTTAATCGCGGCGGACCGCGCGATTTAGCCGTTGTTCGCGATGCTTTGTTAACGGCCAGCGCTATGCGCAAGATATTGGATGGCCCGGCATCCGAGACAGTTCCAAAAGAAATGGCTGATGTGCGTGCAGCTCTATATCAGGACGATACTTTAATTGATCGGCTGCAGCGAGCGCTGAGCGCCGAGTTGCCTCTCCTGGCGCGCGACGGCGGATTTATAGCAGCCGGTTATGCGCCCCTTTTAGACGAGCTTGTTAGTCTGCGCGATAACAGCCGGCGATTGGTTGTGGGTTTGCAACAAAAATATGCCGATATAAGTGGCGTTAGCTCACTCAAGATTCGTCATAACAACGTTCTAGGTTATTACATTGAAGTGACGCCGACACATGCAGATAAATTGCTGTTACAAAAAGAGTTGTTTATTCATCGCCAAAGCCTAGCAAGCGCCATTCGCTTTACAACGGTTGAACTCAGCGAGCTTGAAAGTAAGATTACCGAAGCCGCCGGCAAGACCCTCGCACTTGAGCTGCAACTTTTCACAGAGTTAGTGGCCGCGATTATACAAAATCTCCCGACCTTACGCCAAACGGCTGAAGCGATAGCCGTTCTTGATGTCACTTGCGGTTTGGCCGAGCTTGCTGTGACAGAGAACTATGCGCGACCGCAAATTGATCGATCGCTTGCCTTTAAAATTAAGGACGGGCGGCACCCTGTCGTTGAGCAATTCTTAAAAGCACAAAATAGCACTCCCTTCATCGCCAATAGCTGTGATTTGGCGCCTGAGACACGATTATGGCTGCTGACTGGGCCAAATATGGCAGGAAAATCAACGTTTTTGCGCCAAAACGCCTTAATAGCCATTTTAGCCCAAGCCGGTGCCTTTATACCCGCCGCCAGCGCTCATTTAGGGATAATTGATCGTCTTTTCAGCCGTGTAGGCGCTGCTGATGACCTCGCCCGTGGGCGGTCTACCTTCATGGTCGAAATGGTCGAAACCGCCGCTATCCTCAATCAATCCGGTGAGCACGCCTTGGTCATTTTGGATGAAATCGGACGCGGCACAGCCACCTATGACGGCCTTTCGATTGCTTGGGCGACCATTGAACATTTACACGACGTCAACCGCTGCCGTGCGTTGTTTGCCACCCATTATCACGAATTAACAGTCCTCGCCGACAAATTGCCGGCCTTGCAATGCTGGACCATGCGAATTAAAGAATGGCAGAAAGATATCATTTTTCTGCACGAAGTAGCGCGGGGCGTGGCTGACCGCTCTTACGGCATACACGTCGCCCAAATGGCAGGCATACCGGGAAATGTTATTGCGCGCGCGGAAGAGGTTTTAACTTTGCTCGAACATAAATCTCTCGAGGATAATATCGGCAAACTCAGCGCAGAACTGCCATTATTCACAACCTCGCGCGAGCCTCAAGTGGGCACAAAAACAATTAAACCCAAGCTTGAAATTATGCTGGCTGAACTAAACCCGGACGAAATGACACCCAAAAGCGCACTTGAGTGGCTTTACAAACTCAAGGCTGTCAGCTCTGATCAGAAATAATCTTCGTTTGCAGCGCAAAACGTGGGAACCTTCGTTAAGCCCACAACTTATCAACAGGTAAGTTCTCTGCCAGGAGAGGGAAATTTTTGTCCCTAATCAGCCGTGCCTGCACCCCTTGATGCAGCCAAAGCGCGTCTTGAATAAACAGGGGTTAACACGCGGTTAATGCTTCCATTTGGCCTTAGGGAACTGCTAGAGTCGCAGGCCCGTTGCGGAAACGGAGCAACTTTCGGCAGCATCGCCGGCAGTATCACATTCGTCGATATAAAGTTTACATCTGGCTTTAGGGATTCTTGAGGCAAAACATGGTTGAACAGAAATCTTCCCCATCCCCCATTCGCACTTTGCCTTCGACAGTACCAGCCCAAGGGGCCAAGGCGCAGGGCGCACCCAGTAATAAAGTAAAGCAACCCGCTCGAAAGTCGGGCGATTTTTCGTCGATGCCCTTTTGGTTTGGCCTTTTTCTTTCGATCAGCTGGACAGGTATTGTTGCCTTTGTCCTTTTCGCATCTGGTCCCGCCCATACTTTTGGCGGCGTACCGCTCATTAATTGGTCCATTGCTCTTTCTGCCATCGCTTCACCCGTCGCTCTCATTTGGATGGTAACGGCTTATCTGCAACGTGCTGCCGACATTCAGTCGATTGCCGAGCCCTTGCGTCGGCAATTAAGCATGATCACTGGCGAATCGGGTGCCGCTGAAGTGCGTATCCGCCGTTTCAACCAAGCCATTCGCGAGCAGCTCGAAACTCTGCGCAGCGCGCAAACCATGACCCATGACGATCTCGTCGGGATTATGGATCGCGTTCGCCAACACCGCAATGAACTTGAGCGCTTCGAGCATGACAGCATTCATCAGGTTAAAGAAATCCAAGAAATCGTCCGTCGCAATATGCAGCAAGTCGAACAGTTGATGGATGACAAGTTCACCATGCTACGCGTCTTGGACGATAAACTGATCCAGAGCGGTGATGGCGTCTCACGTCAAACCGAAGCGGTGCGTGATCAAATCACTAATCTTCTCTCTGAAATTGAATCGAATAGCCAACACGTGGCCATGTCCGTTGAACGCGCCATGCGTGACAGCAAAAAGCTCTCCGATACCTCGCGGGCCCAGGAAGCCAGTCTTCTTACGGCTGCTGAAAGCGCTTCCGATACCCTATCTGGCCTTTCTGGCAAAATTGATCTCAACATTGCGCGCTTTCTCGAACGTGCCGGTACAGCCCGCGAAGAAGCCGAACGTCTTGCCGCTACTCTGGACGCCCAAACGCGCTCTTTAGACGAGTTTAGCAATACCATGCCAACGCGGGTTAGCGAAGCTGAGTCCGTTTTGCGGGGCGTTGCCGATCGTCTTTACGCGAGCGAACAATTGGCGCGTGAACAGGCCGTTCATCTCAGTGAAAAGCTTGCCCTACAAGTCGATAGCCTCCAACAATTGATGGATAAATTCGGCGTGCGCTTGAATGATATCGATAGCAATTTACAACAACGCCGCAGTGATCTTGATGGCCTCATTAGCCGTATCGGCGAGGCGACTGGGAACTTTACGGTGGAGTGGCAAAACTCCATCAACAATCTTAGCGACACCACAACCGATACGCTCAGCCGTTTTATGGCTGTCAACCAAGAAGCACGTAAAGGGGCTGACGATGTTGCTACGCATCTATCGGCAACAGCAGAGCGCTATGAAAGCGCGGCAACGCAGCTCAATACTCTCTCCGAGGCCAGTAGCGCACAACTCAGGTCAATGACTTCCGAGATATCAACGCACGTCGCACAGTTTGAAGCCTTGCGCAACGCCTCTGAACAAGCTGGCCAAGAAGTACAGAACCGTGCAGCTGCCGCCATGCAAAATCTGCAGCACGTTCTTGAACGCCTCCTTGCCTCGCGCGAAGCAACGCAAGCTGTCGGCGACACGTTGGTCGAACGCCTCTTCACAGCCGTCACCCAGAACGAGCAACTCATCGGCCGTCTCAATGAGGCTGCGCAGATGAGCGTAAGAGCCCTAGGTATTGCCACTGAATCGCTCGGTAAACAGGAAAATGAGCTGACCGACCAGACACGCGTTGCCGAAGCGATGCTGCGCGAAGCGACAACACAATTGCAGCAGCAGGCCCAAGTCGCCGAAATCGGTCTTCGTGCGCAAGCGAGTAGTTTGATGGCTCTCCTCAACGAGACCCAAGAAAAACTCTACAATACAGATCAGAAGATGCAGGATTTTGCAGCCCGCGCCGTTGTTCCCGTCCAGCAGGTGATGCTACAAATCGACGCCAATACCGACAAAGGCTTGCAATCGATGGGTCGCTATGGCGACGGCTTGCAAGAACAACTTAACCGACTGCAGCAGTTTAATTCACGTGTCACCGGCATGGGCGAAGAACTCCATCGTGTCACTGGTGAAACTCTCGGTACGATCGAACAACTCAACAACCGCTTTACATCCGCGCGCACGGCCCAGGAAGAAACAGCACGCGCCGCCCTCGACCAGTTCAATACTTTGGCTGACCGTCTGCAACGCGAAATTTCGTCGCTTGGCGAACAAACAGGTCAAGCTGTGGGCATGCTGCAACAAGCTGCCGCACGCGTTGGCGATCAATCGCAACATTTGCTCAACGATGCGCAAAGCTCGGGCGCCCAAATGCAAGTTGTCACCGCAGCCCTGCAAAACGAAGCCACACAGATCCGCTCTATTCTTCAAAAACAAGCCGACGACTTAAGCACCGACTTAAGCCGCGCCGAAAAGCAATTCACGACGCTGGGCGAGTCTCTCAAACAGCGTACAGATGCGGCTTTTGCGCTCCTTGATCGCGTTGCTGAGCACTATAACGAGGTGACGCGTGGCACCGCCCAAGACCTTGAGGATCGTGCCACACGTCTTGAAAACGTGGCTAGCCAAGCCCAAGGTAAGGTCGAAGCCTACAACGCAGCCCTGGTCCAGCAGTTAAGTTTGATCGGCAATGGCACAACTCAACTTGAAGCCAATTCCACGCAGATCGGCAGCACCAACAACAAGACAATGCAACAATTATCGGCGCTCAACGAAAAGCTCGTCGTCACCCACGAAGCCGCGAATGTTAATTCACAGCAGACTATTGCTCGCCTTGAGGAAACCAATAATGCCTTCATGCGCCAAAGCAATAGCCTCAATGAAGCGGCACAAAGTTCGGTTATTTTGATCCAGAAGGCCACGACGAACTTCGGCGAACAAGCGAGCAAAATGCTCGACACCAGTCATCAAACAGAGCAGCACGTCCGCAGCTTGTCCTCGACAACCGTGGCTCTTGCCGAACAGTCGGCTCAAATCCGCACCAGCATGGAACAACAGAACCAGCGCCTGATTGCGCAACTGACCGAAGCTGTGATGCATCTCGAGACAACCGACGCAAAATTGCAGCAGGCCGTGGCTTCTGCCATTGCCGGTTCCGACCACGCCGCCGCACGACTTGGCGAGGTTACGCAAACGGCTTCAAACCGCTTGAACACAAGCCATCAGGAACTCAAGGACATCGCCAGCAAAACAGAAACAACCCTGGCGGCCCTCGGATCAAATATCACGCAGCAAGCTGCTTCGCTTTCTGTTGTGGGCGATCAACTCGGCGAGCAATACCGCTCTCTATCGGCCGCCAATGAAAATCAACGCACACAGTTGGTCGAGTTGTTCGACAAGCTCGGCGCCGCGCACGGTCAGGCCTCCGAAGTTGCTGAACGCACCATCAATCGCCTCACCGATGCTCTGCAGCAAATTCAGCGGCAACTCGGCGTTCTCAGCGACCAATCACAAAGCACGATTGCCAACGTACGCACGGCCGGCACTGGCTTTGCCGATCAGTCAGGCTTACTATTGCAGCACGCGCAGCAAGCCGAACAGCAAGCGCGTTCGGTTCTAACCGTTACGTCCTCCCTGCAAGAGCAGGCACGGCAACTACGCGACGTTCTCCATGGCGAGGGTGAACGCGCCAGCGATCTTCTCGGTGGCCTGTTGGGCAAACTTTCCAGCGGCAGCATTGAGCTACGTGATATCAGCTCAAATGCGGAGATGACCCTAACCAGCCTACAAAACAATCTGGGGCAACAGACGCTTTCGCTTAACTCGTCGATGCAGCAAATCGCCGATCGTCAGCGCACACTAACAACATCGCTTGATGCACAGCGTGACGTGCTTAATGGTCTTTTGAGCCGCCTTGCCCTGGCGCAGGACGAAACCGCCGCTACAACTGAACGTACCGTGGCCCGTCTTACCGACGGCACTCAACAGATCAGCAAACAGCTGGAAGCGATCGACTCCCAATCGCAAAACACCCTTACCAGCGTACGTGCAGCCAGCGCTGGATTTGCCGATGAAGCCGGTGCGCTTAGCCTCCATGCTCAACAAGCCGAACAGCAGATGCGGGCTGTATTATCGGTCACTGCCGGTATGCAAGATCAGGCACGACAATTGCGCGAGTCTATGCAGAATGAAACGGCGCGTGTTCTTGAGCAATTGAATAGTGTTATCGCACAATTAGACAACACCAGCGGCCAATTAAAACAGCAATCTGGCTCTATTATCCATACTATGGACCAATCGGCATTGCAGTTTACAGCCCTGTCACGTAACGGTACAGAAACTCTACTCAAACAAGCCGAGACGTTAGCGCAAGTAACAGCGCAGGCAGAGGCCCGGATCACCTCAACCGGCGACAAAATACGTGGTCACTTAAAACTAGTCAGCGACGCTGGTGAACAAACGGAGCAACAGGCCCGGCAACTGGCTGATGCTGCTGAATTTGCCTCGACACGCCTTGCTACCTTGCGTGATGGCATGTCTGAGACCGACAAAAACAGTCGCGGCGCTATGGCATCGATCAGCGCTCATATCGACGAAGTTCGCGCGACCCTGCAAAACGAGCTCAAGCAGCTTGCCGATACATCGCAATTGGCGGTACAGCAAGTTGCTGCCGCAACACAAAATCTCACGACACAGAGCGATTCGTTGCGCGCCAATCTTGCCAGCTCAGAATCGGCCCTTGTTCAGGCAGCCACACTGGTGCGTGACGAGACAGTCCAATTACCTGCCACGCTTGATCGCAGCACAGCACAAATTGAGGCTGCCGGCGAAGCGATCAAAAATCAAACGGCTGACGTTAATAATGCGCTTGTCGCTACAGCTGACAGATTTATCTCTGTCACGGGCGCCACGCGCGAAACTATGGTCGAGGAAATGCGCCGCGTTGGCACCGTTGCCGAAAGTGCCGATCAACTTCTCCGCCAATTCAACAAAAGCGTCGCTGAACAAATCAGCACGATCAAGCAAAGCACCACCCTACTCTCGACCGAACAGCAAGAACTGGTTGGTAAGGCAACCCAGACGATTGCCCAGCTTACAGCCGCTAGCGATCGATTGGCACAATTGCGCGGCGACGCCACGCAAACTGCTGAAAAGCTCGCACGTGAGTTCGATGCACTTGAGACGCGTGCGGCTTCGACCAGTCAACGCCTGTCGCAAACCGGCGACATCGTTGGCAAGCAAATGGATAACCTTGTTCAAGCCACACAGCGTGCCGAAGGTCAATTGCTCATCGCAAGCAATAGTTTCCGCGAACAGTTAGAGCGGGTCCGTTCAGGCGTCCAGACACAAATCGACGATATTAATCGTGGCCTCATGCAAATCACGGCGCAGCTCGAGCGCACCGGCAATACGTTGCGTTCAACGACGTCCGGTAGCCTTACCGACGTCGAAAAACTTTCCTCACGCTTTGATCAAAGCAGTAAGGAAGCCGTTACGCAGCTCACCGATAAGACTGCGCGCATGCGTGTCGCCACAGAAGACGTGGCGAGACTATTGGGCGGGTTTGGTGACCAGCTTGATGTCCTGCTTGACCGTCTCTCGATGGCCGGTGATGGCATTAAACGCCATGAAGGCGATCTCATTGCTCCACTGCAAACGGCTCTCTCGCATCTCTCTTCTGTCGCCGAACGCTTGGAAACGACCCGCACACTTACAGTCAATGTCAGCGAACAGGCGGTTGCCCGTCTTTCAGAAGTGGCCAATACCGTCGAACGTCAATTGTCGGGTTTGTCCGATGGCTCTCAGACGGCTACCGGCTTACTCCGTGGGGTTGGCCAAATCTATGGCGATCAAACCCAGTCGCTCAATAGCAGCGTCAATGAGGCCCAAGATCAGGTCAAGGCGATGAACGATATGATCGAGTCCATGCAACAACGAACCGATCGTTTACGCGTCACGCTTAAACTTCAGGGCGAGGAGCTCATGGGTTCGCTTGAGCAAATTCTGCAGCAACTGGCTAATGCCGGCGACACGATGGAAAACACGGTCGATCAGGTTCTGCAAGAAAAGGCTGCGAAGGGCCTACAGAAAATAGGCTAAAGAGCAGCGGATATCGGTTAGGGGTTGACTGTCCCACTGGATGGCTTACCACCCGGCGTATCAAGATTATATTGTTGAACTGGCGCTGGATTAGAACTTGGACCAGATGTTTGGATATGAGTTTGGACAGGGGCCTTATAAGCGCTGCCCATAGTCTGATTGGGCTCCACCTCAAAATGCACTTTTGTGATGTCATTTTCGGCGTGCGCTTCAATGTGTAAAGTTTCGTTTTCCCGTTGGTAGGTCTGGTTATCTACTTGCTGCCAGCCAAGTTGCGGTAGGCTGCGTTGATAAAAATGATAAACCTCATCGACATCAACCTTGCCCGCAGCGCTCGTATCGGCAATTCGACCCTGACGAGGAACAACAAAGAGCACGTCTTCATCGGAATCAATAGGCTTCATACCCTCTGGCAGCGGCAAATCATCGATCACGCTGGCGAACTGGGGAGGAGCTTGGTCTTTGTCTGCTGTGTCCGCAGCTTTGTTGATTTCAAGAGCCTCAAGAGAAGTGGCACCGGCCATCGTGACGACGGCAGCCACCGTTGCGACAAGCAGAAGTTTTTCGAGGGCCGTTAATTTCATGACTTAATCCTAGCGCAGCTTCTTTGGCGAAACAACGGGCTGCCTTACACTTGTTTGGTAGGGCAATAAAAACTGGACCGTCCTTGCTGTATAATTCGCCTTAGGCCTTTGCTGCCGTTCGCCTTACAAATACAGGCTGGGCAAAATTTTCCTTCGCGGCCATAGACAGCAAAGTGATTCTGAAAATAGCCAAGTTCGCCATTGGCCTGCACATAATCACGCAAGCTTGAGCCGCCCGCTTTTATGGCTGCGCTAAGAACTTTACGGATCGCCAAGACTAACTTTGCAAGCTCTGCCGCCTTACAGTTCCCAGCACGGCGCCGCGGGCTTATGCCCGCGTAAAACAACGCTTCGCATACATATATATTGCCGAGTCCGGCGATCAACCTTTGGTCCATGAGGGCTGCTTTAAGGCTTGATTTTTTGCCCTTCAACTTTTCTTGCAAAAAGGCCCGCGTCAGTTTTTTTCCGAGCGGCTCAATGCCCAGATGCCGCATTAACTTATGTTTCTCCAGATCTTTTTTTGCAATGAGGTCGCACAAACCGAATCGGCGCGGGTCATTGAAGCGCACAACTATGTCGTGGGTAAAATAAAATACAAGATGATCGTGTTTTTCGGCAGGCTTGCGATCGTGATGTGAAATAACAAATCGTCCCGACATACCGAGATGAACTAACAACACCTCACCATTATCCAACTCGATTAAAATATATTTGGCGCGGCGATGGATGGAAACAACCTGCTTGCCTTTTAACCGGGAAGGCAGATTTCTAGGCAATGGCGCACGTAAATCGGGGCGATGCTGCTTGACCTCCTCGATGCGCTCACCAAGAAGGACCTTGGCAAGACCACGGCAAACGGTTTCGACTTCGGGTAATTCAGGCACGGATTGCCTTTCCTTATGTTGGCTTTCCCCTATGGGTCCAGCTAGAATACATGGCATGACAGCGGCTAAACGCAAAACGCAATCAGACCAAAATCCCGAAGCTGAATGGTTCGGTTTCCGTCGCGTCGCGCCACAGAATAAGACCGCCTTGGTTCGAGAAGTCTTTGCTTCTGTCGCCGGCAACTATGATTTGATGAACGATGTCATGTCCGGCGGATTACACCGGCTATGGAAAGATCGTCTCGTCAGCCAGATTAATCCGCAAGCTAACCAAACTATTCTCGATGTGGCCGGCGGCACTGGCGATATTGCGCTGCGCTGTGCAAGACGAACACAAGGCAAAGCTGATATCATCGTCTGTGATATCAATCCCGCCATGATCGACGTGGGTCGCGCCAAAATGATCGACCATGGCATCCTAAAAGGCATAAGGTGGATTACAGGTAACGCCGAGGCCCTTCCGCTACCCTCCCTGAGCGTTGATATTTATTGCATTGCTTTTGGATTGCGCAATGTCACCCATATAGACAAGGCCCTCAAAGACGCCGCCCGCGTATTGCGCCCAGGTGGGCGCTTTTTCTGTTTGGAATTTAGTCCTGGCGTTCATAAGTCGATCAAGCCGTTTTATGAACGCTATTGTCTCAAGCTCTTGCCTCAACTGGGCGTGTGGGTCGCAAAAGACCGCCAAGCGTATCAGTATTTAGCCGAAAGCATCCAAAGATTTCCCGACCAAGCCGCTCTTGCTCAACGCATTGAAAATGCGGGATTGAGCCAAGTAAAATGGTTAAATATGGCCGGTGGGATAGCTGTGATCCATGAGGCATGGCGTCTATAACGAAAAAAGTGCTCCTTAAATCCTATAAAACCAAATAATATTGTTGTTTGTTGATCTAAAACATGCTAGTTATTAGTAATTAATTACTCATATTAGTGAGTGTTGTATGGATGTTGCCGTAGTATTTTCAATCGAGATTCTACCCTCAAACTCAGGCATCAAAGCTTCCTACGATGTAATGATTGGAAGATCCCTAGAGTTCCGTGCTGCGGCTTCAGAAAATACCCTCTCTCAAGATAATTCTCCCCTCGTGAATGAATGGCGCACTTTTATCTTCGACCATCATTTACAACCTGGAGACAGTACCGCACAAAAACTTGCCCTCGTCAGAGCTGCCAAATTATGGGTCAGCGAACACATCGCTGCCGACTATGAAAAAAGCGACGACGTCCACAAAGGCCTCTACACGAACGATCCTGATTATCTGCAAACCCCGTTTCAGACCCTCATCCGGCAAAAAGGTGTCTGCGGTGATCATGCAGCTTTGATCAGGGAGACCCTGAATGAAATGGGCTTCTCCAGAGATGATACAAGTTTGGTCATCGGTACGGTTCATCGCCCTGATAATACGATTGAGCGCCATATGTTAGCGATGATCACAATTGATGGTGAACGTTATGTCGTCAACAACGATCGTCAAGACACGCTTGAAGCTGATCCGGGCAACGACCCAATGGCCGTAGACATTATCTATGGCAGATTTATGCCTGAGACAGTATTAGTCGAGGCAACGCCAGCTCATGTAGAAAGAGCCTTTGACGCCTCATCAAGCACAATGACCCGCTTTGTGGGCCCCTTCAAAACTGCTCCTGTGGGTACTGCAACTGCATCTAGAGCTACAACTACAGCTTCAGCTACTAATGCAACGACGGGATCTGCTTTCACATTTAGCCCCCAACCCAATCGACCGGGGGTTGCTCAAGGATTAGCTCATTCGGCGCCAAGTTTTTCGCCATTGCAAACAATATCCAACATTCTAGCTAGCGCCAAGTCACCACGAGATATTGTTTGGGCATTACAAAAAGAACTCATAAAAACGGGACACATGAACGGAAGTGGGAAAGCGAGTGCTGACCGCCTCTTTGGCGGAATAACGCAGAATGCTTTTGCCAGCTATATCGGAAACGACACCCCCGAGGCCCAAGCTCTTCAATCACTGATTAGCAGCATCGATGTTTCAAAAAATGACTTTATCCTCCAGAACAAACAGCTGGTAGATGTGTTGAGGACAGCGGCATTGCCCCTTCCCCACCGGCATGCCAATGACGATCACCATCGAGACACACGCGTTTTCGCAAATGTTGCCAGGATCCAGCAGGCCTTGGGTTAAAGTAAAGCCAGCTTTAACTTGTCTTTCTCCAATTGACAGGCTATTAACACGGCCGCAGCGCGCCAGAGCCTTTGGACATGCCTGGCCGCAAACCCCTTAAATGGGGCCTCTAAACCATCAACAAAGGAACTTAAAATGCCCAAACTCAAGACCCACAGCGGGTCAAAAAAGCGCTTTCGCGTTACCGCGTCAGGTAAAGTGAAAGCCGGCGCCGCAGGCAAACGCCACGGCATGCGCAAACGCTCCCAGAAAATGAAGCGTACGGCCAGGCAGGGGATCATCCTGTTCAAGGCCGATGGCGAAAACATCGTCAAATATTTTCTGAATCAACACTAAGGAGTAGCAGCCATGGCACGCGTCAAACGGGGCACGACCACTCATGCCCGTCATAAAGAAATGGTCAAACTCGGCAAAACCTATCGCGGTCGCGCCAGCACTAATTTCCGTATCGCTATTGAGAAGGTTGAGAAGGCTCTGCGTTATGCTTATCGCGACCGCAAGGCACGCAAAGGTGAGTTTCGCGCGCTTTGGATCCAACGTATTAATGCCGGTGTACGTGAGCATGGTCTTACCTATGCCCGTTTCATCAATGGCTTAAAGCGTGCCGGAATTGCCCTCGACCGCAAACAGCTTTCCGAGTTGGCGGCAACCGAACCGGTGGCATTCAAGGCTTTGGTCGATCAAGCACAAAAGGCTTTAAAAGCTTAATCTCAGCCAAGACCATCCTGGCTTTCGCTGGGATAATGTCGATGGTATGGTTTGCGCTATTGATCCTAGCGCCTAGAGAATGATGATGTCCGAAGCCGCCGCACTCAAAAAAAGCCAAGACGAGCTGAGCATCCTTAAAGAGGAATTCTCAGCCGCCATTGCAACAGCTAAGGATGCAGCGGCACTCGATGAAGTGCGCGTCAGTGCGCTTGGCAAAAAGGGGCGCATTACTGAGCTGCTCAAGACACTAGGCGCGCTCGCACCCGAGATTCGTAAAGAAAGAGGGGCTGCTCTTAATATTCTCAAAGATGAAATTTCATCTAAACTTGAAGCCCGGCAAAAAGAATTATCGCACGCCGAACTCAACACGCGGCTTGAAAAAGAACGCATTGACGTAACCCTACCCGTCCGGCCGCAACCCGATGGCCGCGTGCATCCGATCTCTCAAACCATAGACGAAATCGTCACACTTTTCGGTGCCATGGGGTTCACTGTCGCTAAGGGCCCCGATATCGAAAGTGATTATTATAATTTCACGGCACTCAATATCCCGCCCGATCACCCGGCTCGCGACATGCAGGCAACTTTTTATCTGCCGCATCAGGGCGAACATCCCACGGTTCTTCGCACACAAACTTCGCCCGTACAGATCCGTACCATGATGAAAGAAAAACCGCCCATACGCGTTATAGCGCCCGGTCGCACCTATCGCTGTGATTACGATATGACCCACACGCCCATGTTTCATCAAGTCGAAGGACTTGTGATTGATGAAAAAATACATATGGGGCATCTTAAGGGCTGCCTGATGGATTTCCTGCGCAGCTATTTTGGTATCAAGGATTTACCGATACGCTTTCGCCCGTCCTACTTTCCATTCACTGAGCCAAGCGCTGAAGTTGACATCGGTTGCTCACGCAAGAGCGGAGAGTTGAAATTAGGAAATGGCGGTGATTGGCTCGAGATCCTTGGTTGCGGCATGGTGCATCCGAATGTACTGAAGAATTGCGGTATCGATGCCGAACGCTATCAGGGCTTCGCTTTCGGAATGGGCGTTGAGCGCATCGCCATGCTGAAATATGGCATTCCCGATCTACGTACTTTCTTCGAAGCCGATTTACGTTGGCTCAAACATTATGGCTTTCTCCCACTTGATATTCCCAATCCTGCTTTGGGCAGTAACGGGACCACTGCCAGATAGAATGGGTAACTTTTGTCCGCTTTGTATAAAATAGCAGGTGTCGTTGTCGGCGCCTTTCTTCTGGTTTTATGCATCTGTGGCGTCGCACTCTGGACAGTGGGCTGTGTATTTATGGTGACTTTGCTCCCTTTTTCTATCGACAAGTATATTAGCCGCTGGCTGAATGGCTGCGTCTATGCTTGGGAGTTTTTTATCTCGGTCATCGCTGTATTTTTTCAACCCAAAAAGCCGGTCATTCCGACCAACAAAAAAGTTTATCAACGGGAGACGTTGCCTTGAAGTTCACCCTGTCCTGGCTGAAACAGCATCTTGATACGTCAGCTTCTTGCGAGGCTATTTGTGACAAGCTCACCGCCATCGGCCTTGAAGTCGAAAAGGTCGAAGATCGTAGTAAAGCGCTGGGCCCCTTTATCATTGCGCATGTATTGAAGGCCGATAAGCACCCCGATGCCGACAGACTAAAAGTATGCATTGTCGACACTGGTAAGGAAAAACTTCAGGTCATTTGCGGCGCACCGAATTGTCGTGCCGGTATAAAGGCTGTCCTCGCCAGACCAGGCGATGTTATGCCCGATAGTGGCGAAGTCTTGAAAAAAGGCGTTATTCGCGGCGTCGAATCACAAGGCATGTTGTGCGCAACTGATGAACTAAAGCTAATTGATGAAGAAACGGACGGCATCATAGAATTGCCTGACAATGCGCCTATCGGAAAATCCTATGCCGAATGGTCGGGCTTGAATGACCCCGTTATCGAAATCAATCTCACACCCAATCGCCCCGATTGCGCAGGCGTGCGCGGAATTGCCCGCGACCTGGCCGCTGCCGGCATCGGCAAACTTAAAGCGCTTGAGATTAAGTCAGTTAAAGGCAAGGAACAGAGCCGCATAAAGGTGAGGCTTGAGTTCCAAGCCGATACGAAAAAGAACTGTCCACACTTCGTCGGTCGCCTTATTCGCAATATTAAAAACGGGCCAAGCCCACAATGGTTGCAAGACCGGCTACGCGCCATTGGCTTAAGGCCCATCTCGGCCTTGGTTGATATAACCAATTATGTAACGATTGATTTGGCGCGACCTTTGCACGTCTTCGATGCCAAAAAAATAAGAGGCAATTTATGGGTTCGTCCAGCACAGGGTGGTGAGAAAATTGCCGCACTGAACGGTAAAACATACATTCTTAATAGCGGTATGACGGCCATTGGCGACGATAGCGGTGTACTCAGTATTGCAGGCATTATGGGCGGGCAATCAAGTTCGTGCGATGAGGCCACCGGCGATGTTTTTATCGAAAGCGCCTATTTCGATCCGGCGCGGACGGCACAAACAGGGCGGGCCTTACAAATAATTTCGGATGCACGTTACCGTTTTGAGCGGGGCATTGACCCTTCGTTCACACTACCTGGCGCTGAAATTGCCACACAGTTGATACTCGAGTTTTGTGGGACGGCGGATACTGTCGTCAGCGATATGGAAATTGCCGGTAGCGCTCCCAGCACGGCACGCACTATTTCTTTTGATGTCAAAAAATGTGGGGCGCTGGTAGGCGTCGATGTTCCAGAATCCGAACAAATCCAAATTCTTACGGCTCTTGGTTTTGAAGCAAAAAGGCTAAACGCCATAGGCGTGCCCAGTTGGCGACCGGATGTTGAGGTTCCAGCCGATCTCGTCGAGGAAATTATTCGCATTAAAGGATACGACAACATCCCAACCTCCTCTCTCGAGGTGCCGCGCATGATGCCTGCTTCGGCAATCGATATATATGATTGGCGCAGCAATATGGCTAAACGCGTCCTGGCATCACAAGGTCTGATGGAAGCTGTCACATGGTCCTTTATGCCAAGCATGGTCGCTGTATTTTTTGGTGAGATTAATCCTGATCTGCGCCTGCTTAATCCTATTAGTGCCGAGCTTGATGTCATGCGACCATCCCTACTCGGTAATTTAGTGATGGCAGTAAAACGCAATGCCGATCGTGGCTTTGCTGATGTTGGGCTCTTTGAAGTTGGTCCCACTTACAAAAATGCGACACCGGAAGGACAAAGGCTGGTGGCGGCAACTTTGCGTGCCGGTGCCACGCCGCGCAATTGGGCTACGGCTGCGCGTAACTTTGATGTCTATGATGCCAAAGCGGACGCCTTAGCTGTTCTTGGCACCTGTGGCGCGCCGATCAATTCCCTTCAAATCACAGCAGACGCCCCTGCATGGTACCACCCCGGGCGCTCTGCTTCCTTGCGTCTTGGTCCAAATCTCTTGGGCCATTTTGGCGAAATTCATCCCGCCTTACTTGCCGCTTGTGGCGCCGAAGGTCCGATGACGGGATGTGAGATCTGCCTCATTTCGATACCACTAAGCCGCAACACAAGTACGGCTAAAACCTTGTTAAAAACAGAACCACTCCAACCAGTCGCACGTGATTTTGCTTTCTTGGTTGATCGTTCGGTTTCATCCGACAAACTCGTCAAGGCGATTAAAAGCGCCGATAAAAATCTAATCCGCGATGTGATTGTGTTCGACGTTTACGAGGGAAAGAACGTCGCACAAGAGAAAAAATCTATTGCGTTGAGTGTTATACTGCAACCGACAGAGCGCACGCTTACCGACGCCGAGCTTGAGGATATCAGCTCACGCATTGCTACAATTGTCGCGAAAAGTACCGGCGCTGCGCTACGTAGTTAAAGTTTTAAATTTATGGCCGAAAAATGGCGAGTGGTAATAAGTTGACCGGAAAATTCAAACCTATGGGGAGGTGAATCCCATTGGATTCATTGCCTTATGCAACGTATTTTTGATTTCGATCAAAAATTAGTTTGGGTGCCGTTGCAATTGTGCCACGGCAGGGCAATCAATTGTTAATCCAAAGAAATTTCCCGTTTTGGCCCTTGATTCAAGTCATGACTCCGACTACTTTCCCCTCAGATTGACGTTTTGCCAATGCGTAGTGGCAAGGGCTAATCCAAGGTGTTGTGTTTCGACCTTATCGCCTAGGTTTCGCACAGCATCGATCCGCAAACATACATCTTGGCTAAGACGGAAATAAAGTTTTTCAGTTTCTCGTCTCAATCCGCCAGAGGTTCACGAAGGGGGTAACGATGTTTAAGAAGTTTTTGTGCCTTATGGCGGCACTCGTATTAGTAGCTGCTTGCGACACGACCGGTGAAAACGGCGGCGCTGGCAGCATGAACGGTGCTAATGGTGGTGGCGTTGGTCATAATGGCCCGGTCCATCCCGGTACTCAGGAAGATCTCGTTGTTAATGTAGGAGACCGCGTATTTTTCGCGTTCAACGAATCCGACCTGACACCTGAAGCACGTGCAACTCTAGATCGTCAATCAGCTTGGTTGAAGAAGTACGCCACTGTTAGAGTGACCGTCGAAGGTCATTGTGACGAACGTGGTACACGTGAATACAACCTGGCATTGGGCGAACGTCGCGCTACAGCAATCAAGAATTACCTCGTTGCCGATGGCGTCAAGGCTGATCGCGTCAAGACCATCAGTTATGGCAAAGAACGGCCAGCTGTACTCGGTAGCAACGAAGCTGCTTGGGCTCAGAACCGTCGTGGTGTCACTGTCGTAACACCATAAAGTAGCCGTAAGGCAGGCTTTTCAAAGGCCGTGACCCAAAAAGGTCACGGCCTTTACTTTTTCTTCTGCTTGCCTTTGACTTTTTCAATACGGGCGCTACTTTTCCTTATCTCATCGCCTGTCAACTTAGACATGGAAGTGCGCCCTTGCTCCGTTCTTTTCCTCATCACATAAATTTACTCGGGTGCATTATTATTGCCCTGCTGTTAACGCTAACGCAGGCGCAGGCGCAGCAGCAGCTGCCTGGCACAGGCCCTAATTACGAAACGCGATTGTCGTCAATCGAAGATCAATTGCGTACCTTAACTGGAAAAGTCGAAGAACTGGACTATGCGACACGCCGGCTGGATCAATCCCTACAGCGGTTACAAACTGATTACGATGCACGAATTTCTAAACTAGAGACGGCCGTGCAGGCACAAGCCACGGCTGTCGCGACGCCCGTAGTTCCGCCGGCGACCCAGACGCCACCACCACCAACCAATATTCAGACACAACAGCAACCCGCAAGCAGTGAAACAGCTCCAACAGAAGCTAATGGCACATTGGGGGCAATCAAAATGCAAGACGGCAGAGTTACCGGCGCCGTTAATAACCCCCAGGCGCCGCCACTACCTAACACACCACCTGACTATGGTTTGACGGCGCAGGAGCAATATGATCGCGCTTTTAGTCTTTTGCGTGAGGCCAATTACGATGAAGCGGAGAAAGCCTTCAAGATCTTCATCGATAAAAACCCTCAGGATAAACTGATCGATAATGCCAAATATTGGTATGGCGAAACTTTTTACGTGCGCGGTAAATTTAATGATGCTGCTGTAGCCTTCGCTGACGCCTACCAGCAAAACCCAAAGGGCACCAAGGCACCTGACAGCCTACTTAAGATGGCTATGTCATTAAATGCTGTCGGTAAGACCGACGATGCCTGTGCCACCCTCGAATCCCTTAAAAACAAATATCCAAACGCCCCAACAACGGTAAGGTCGCGTGCCGAACAGGAACGTGCCCAGATGAATTGCGGAAAAAACTAGGCGTTAGGATATTAGAATAATTTGCCCTTGCCGCAGAATAGGGTCAAATTAGACGAATGCAACCCAAACCGCGCCCTATCGAAGCACTTGCAAACGCAGACACTGCTAGCTGCGAGCCTTTAAGCACAGCCGATTTTGATGCATTTATGGAACCGTTTACACCTTTTTCTAGCCGCATTGGCGTAGCCGTATCAGGCGGACCTGACAGCATGGCCTTAGCCTGGTGTCTAAAAAGCTGGTCTTCTCGTCATCGCCATGAAGTCACTGCGCTCATTGTTGACCACGGATTACGGATCGGATCAGCAGCAGAAGCAGAACGGGTAAAAAACGAATTGTCTTCCTTGGATCTCACAAGTGAGATTTTACTTTGGCAGCATTCGCCCGTTACCACACGTCTACACGTGACAGCGCGCAAAGCACGGTACCGGCTGCTCATTGAGGCTTGCCAACGACTTGGCATTCGCGACTTATTTTTGGCGCATCAGCTTGAAGATCAAGCCGAAACTATTCTCATGCGTCTAGCCAAGGGTAGCGGCATCGATGGACTCGCCGGCATGTCAGGTCAAAATATTATCGATGGTACACGAATCGTTCGGCCATTGCTCAACGTTTCGAAAGAGCGTTTGATGACAACTTGTCGTACAGCTAAGTTGTTCTATGTCACTGATCCTAGCAATTCGTCAGATAAATTTGCACGCGGCCGGCTACGACGTGTATTACCTATACTTAAAGAAGAAGGGCTAAGTATCGATCGGTTGGTAGATTTAGGTTCGCGCGCACGTGAAGCTAAAGAGGCCCTCGATCATTACACGATAGCCCTTTTGACTGTCGCTTCGCGTCTCGACGGCGCCGGCGTACTGCGCTTCGATATCGAGCATTTGCGATCAACTCCATCCGCCGTCGCCCAACGCGCCTTAAGCTTATGCCTACAATCAGTACATAGCGAAGATTATCCGCCGGAACGCAGTGCCTTGCTGCGTCTCTTTAAGGCATTGATCGACGATAAAGATATGCCGCCACGCACTTTACATGGCTGTCTTGTGTCTAAGTCGGCAAGATACGCTACAATCACGCGTGAGTTTTCTGCTATCAAAGACAGTCAAAATATTTGTGTCGGTGAAACCATTGTTTGGGATCAACGTTGGCGAGTCAGTTTGGCCCATGACGACAAACCATGTGAGGGCGAGCAAGAAAAAATTGGCGGCGCTAATCTTAGCCTTGCGCAGACAGATAACTCACAGGTAAAGAACGTTGGTTTGTACAGCTCTCACTTAAAGGGCTACACCATCGCTGCCTTAGGCAACCCCACGCATAACCAACTTGATCGTCTAGCCCCTGATTTGCGCCATATTGTTCCGCAGGGCCGAGCCCGTGCTGCCCTGCCCGCGCTGTGGCTAAATGGAGAATTAGCCTTAATTCCGTCTTTACCACACACGCCCACTATCTCAGGTGCTGGTGCCATAGTTTTGACAGAGTGGCCGCCTAGCCTACATTTTATTGACGCAAAGCACTGAATTTGTTTGGATTCTTGCGGTATTGTAACCGCGTTAACATTTACTATATCTTTATCCTGAAGGCGGAGAATACCTGGTTCGAGGAAATACCGCCGGCGCTATCCCTTCGAAAGGTTTGCACTTGAACAATATCGGTAAAAATATCTGCCTTCTGATCGTCATTGTGCTTTTGCTTATTGCGCTTGCCAATATGTTTCAGGGCACGAACAGCATGCAAACGCAGACGATGATGCCGTTCAGCGACTTCATGAGTCGCGTTGACGAGGGCAAGGTATCCGATGTCACCATTAAAGGTCATATCGTTAACGGCCATTTGACCGAAGCTGGCGCAGCATTTTCAACCTATTTGCCGGATGACACAAACGTCACCGACAAACTTATGGCAAAAAATGTCAAGATCATCGCGCAACCTGACGACAGTAACTCGCCCGGCGTCTGGGGTTATTTTCTCAACTATCTGCCCTTCATCATCATGATAGGTGCCTATATTTTCTTCATGCGCCAAATGCAGGGTGGTGGTGGAAAAGCAATGGGCTTTGGCCGTAGTCGTGCAAGATTGCTAACTGAAAAAACTGGCCGCGTCACTTTCGACGATGTTGCCGGTGTCGACGAAGCCAAACAAGAACTCCAGGAAGTTGTCGATTTTCTGAAAGATCCGCAGAAGTTTCAAAAGCTCGGTGGAAAAATTCCAAAAGGCGTACTCCTTGTCGGACCGCCTGGCACAGGTAAAACACTTGTCGCACGGGCCGTCGCCGGCGAAGCCAACGTGCCATTTTTTACAATTTCCGGTTCGGACTTTGTTGAAATGTTCGTTGGCGTCGGCGCGAGTCGTGTACGTGACATGTTCGAGCAAGGTAAAAAGCATGCCCCCTGCATTATCTTCATCGACGAAATAGATGCGGTTGGCCGTCATCGCGGCGCCGGTCTCGGAGGCGGTAATGACGAGCGCGAACAGACGCTCAATCAATTGCTCGTCGAGATGGATGGCTTTGAGGCCAATGAAGGCGTCATACTCATCGCTGCCACCAACCGGCCTGACGTACTCGATCCCGCGCTCTTGCGGCCCGGTCGCTTTGATCGGCAAGTTGTCGTTCCTAACCCCGATATCTTGGGCCGTGAGAAAATTCTCAAAGTCCACATGCGGAAAGTGCCGCTGGCCAACGATGTTGATGCGCGCGTTATTGCGCGCGGCACACCTGGATTTTCTGGCGCCGATCTTGCCAACCTTGTGAACGAAGCTGCTTTGATGGCAGCAAGAGCCAACAAATCTGTGGTTGGCATGTTCGAGCTGGAATCCGCTAAGGATAAGGTTTTGATGGGTGCCGAACGTCGCTCGATGGTGATGACTGAGAAAGAGAAAGAACTGACGGCCTATCACGAGTCAGGACATGCTTTAGTAGGTCTTAATGTGCCACAAAGCGATCCCTTGCATAAAGTTACTATCATTCCGCGCGGCCGCGCCCTTGGTGTAACCATGAATTTGCCCGAGAGGGATAAATACGGCCATACAATTACCGAACTAACATCGAAGATTGCGATGATGTTCGGCGGCCGCGTTGCTGAAGAGCTGATCTTTGGCAAAGAAAATGTCACAACCGGGGCAAGCAGCGACATCCAGCAGGCAACCGCCATCGCTCGACGCATGGTGATGGAGTTTGGCATGTCAGATAGGCTGGGGCGTGTGCGTTATAATGCTAACGAGCAAGAGATTTTTCTGGGTCACTCGGTCGCGCAACAACAAAATGTATCAGAAGCCACTGCACAAATTATCGACATGGAAGTCCGTCGCCTGATCGAGGAAGCCGAAAATAAGGCACGCGAAGTACTGACGACACATATCGACGATCTGCATAAGATCGCTAAAGCCTTGCTAGAATACGAAACACTGACCGGCGAAGAAGTGCAGGCGCTGTTGCGCGGTGAGCCGATTGTACGTACCGAAGACAATCAACCACCCCAAACCAAAGCCCCTGTAACGGGTAAACGCAGCTCAGTTCCCGCCACGTCGCCGGAGCATGAAAGTGGCCCCATGACACCGGCACCGCAAGCTTCGCGCTCGATTGTGGTTTAATCCAATCCATGCCGTAAAGGCCTGCTGCGCATAAGGTAAATTCTAAATTCTCCGATCTTTGCTTGCCTAATAATCAATTGAGGGTGTAAGCCCTTCACTAGTCATGCGCTTTTATAATTACCTTAAACAAAACCTTTTCATCGCCCCTTACCCACTGTTGCCGTTAGCAGTGTTTACGTATTTCGTTCTGTGTTTTCTGCTGGATCCCAACAGCACATTTCGAACACACCAATTATTGGATCCCGATGATTACATGCGGCTCAATCAAGCCATCAACTGGCTGCAAGGACAAGGTTGGCATGACCTTAGCCATCCGCGCCTTAGTCCTGGCGAACATGTTTCAGTCAATTGGTCACGATTAGTCGATCTACCAATTGTTTTCTTTATGCTGCCCTTCGTTCAATGGCTGGGGATACAGAACGCGGCACTTATCGCATCTTTCATCGTACCAATTACCTTGTTTGGATTATTGCTGGCTGTAATGACAAGCGTTGCGCGGCCCCTGATTGGAAAAGACCGCGCCAATCTGGCGGCAGTTATGCTGCTGTTCATGCCGGCGATATTATTCAATTTTTCGCCGGGACGGGTCGATCATCATGGCTATCATCTTTTGGTCAGTGGTTTTGGCCTTTTGTGCCTTGAGCGCCTTATGCTTTGCAGACGCGGCTTTATACCTGCCATTGCAGGAGGCATCGTATGGGCCTGCGGACTTTGGATTGGCGCCGAATGCCTGCCCTGGCTCATTATTTTCTGTTCGTGTCTGACTATCTACGCAAGTTGGCGCGGCGGGGTTATCCTGCGTAACGCAGCACTTTTTGGCCTAACCCTGGCTTTGGCGAGCACGGCTCTTTTGCCGTTGGCCGTTGCACCCCAGGAATTTAGCAATTTTACGATCACCTGGTTCTCTGCAGCTTACACAATTTTTTCTGGGTTGATCGGGCTTGTTTTTATTCTCGGCTGGCTGCTGGGACGTAAAGTTGAAAAAATATGGCTCCGTATGATGCTCATGGCGATCCTCGCGCTCTTGTCTGCGATAGTATTCTTTGCCCTCGTACCGGAGGCTTGGCGTGGGCCCTATGCCGATTTTGACGTCATTACATCGTCACTCATTCTCGATAATGTCAGCGAAGCCCAACCTTTTTTAGCGGCCCTCCACCTTCATATTTACAATCCAAAAACTTTTCTCTTTGCCATACCGGCATCTCTCCGCACCATATTCTTGCCTTTCTTCGGCCTCATAATCGTCGGCTATAATGTCGTTCGCACCTTTGGTCGTCGTCGCCAGTTGTGGATTATGCACGGCGCCTTTTTAGTGCCTGCATTATTGCTGACATTGTTCTGGCAGCTAAGAGTTTCCTATTTCGCTCAACTATTCAGCCTTGTGCCGGTGAGTTGGTTGCTATGGGTTTGGTGGGATGTCATTGCCACAAGACTAAGCGCGCGGCCACGCTTTTGGGCCGAGGTCATTGCCTTCTTATGCCTTGGCGGGCTGCCGGTTGTATTGTTGCCGGACATGGCTACCGGAGCAGCACTCTATCCTGATCTGCTATTCTTTCCGGCGGCACATCCCGCCTCTGCCTGCCCGCTTATCCGCGCCAGCGAGTTTCTCTCGGCACCATGGGGTTACGGCGATCATCCAAGAGTGATACTTGCTGGCATGGACGATGGACCGGAATTGCTTTTTCGCACACCTCACATGGTGTTAGCGGCACCCTATAATGTGCATGGAAATCGTGATGTTTTTGATTTCTTTAATGCGCGTAATGAGGCCGATGCCCTGACTATTCTGCGCCGCCGTCATGTAGACCTTGTCTTGGTCTGCCGCCATATAGCGGCCTACTATGCCGGCTTTAGTGACAAAAACCCCTTCGGTTATATCCAAACTGACAATAATGGGTTTCTGCACGTCCATAGCAGCAAGGATCATTTGACCATGATCGAGAAACTTGTCGGCGAAGCACCAATACCGTCATGGCTTAAGCCGGTTGAGATCGTCCTCGATAAAGACTATCTTCTATTCGAAGTACATTTACCCAAAAACTCGAGCCCAAAATGATACGCAAGCTCTTTGGCACCGACGGCATTCGTGGCCGCGCCAATCAAGAACCGATGACGGCTGAAACCGCGTTAGCCGTTGCTATGGCGGCGGCCGGTTTGTTTCGTCGTGGCGAACATCGCCACCGCGTTGTCATTGGCAAAGATACAAGGCTTTCTGGTTATTTGCTGGAACCGGCATTGACCGCCGGATTTATCGCCAAAGGCATGGATGTGATCTTGCTTGGACCATTGCCAACACCGGCCGTTGCTATGCTCACGCGCAGTCTGCGTGCTGATCTTGGTGTGATGATATCAGCCTCGCACAACCCGTATCAAGATAACGGCATCAAGTTATTTGGTCCCGATGGCAGCAAATTATCGGATGAGCTCGAAAGGCAAATTGAGAAACGCATGATCGAAGGATCGAAAGACGATCACGCACCAGCCGAAGCATTAGGACGCGCAAGTCGCCTTGATGATTCCATTGGCCGATATGTCGAATATGTCAAAGCTACATTTCCCAATGGCCTGCGCCTTGATGGGTTGAAGATCGTCGTCGATTGCGCCAATGGGGCCGCTTACAAAGTAGCGCCTGAAGTCTTGTGGGAGTTGGGCGCGGAAGTGATCCCCATCGCTGTGCATCCCGATGGCCGCAACATCAACGATCGTTGTGGTGCGACACATCCTGAGTTGATGCAAGAAGCAGTCCTGTTACATCAGGCCGATGTTGGTATCGCACTTGACGGTGATGCTGACCGCTTGATCATGGCCGATGAGAATGGACAGCGAATTAATGGCGATCAATTGATGGCTCTTATTGCACAATCTTGGGCAAAAGCCGGGCGGCTTAAGAATAATGCAATCGTCGCAACCGTTATGTCCAATCTGGGGCTTGAGCGGTTCTTAAAATCACAAAATATAGCACTTTATCGTACGCCGGTCGGCGATCGCTATGTAGTCGAGGGCATGCGCGCGCAAAACTGTAATGTTGGTGGCGAACAATCGGGCCACATTGTACTCAGCGATTACAGCACAACCGGGGACGCCCTGATTGCAGCCCTTCAGGTTTTGGCTGTCATCCGCGAACAAAATCGCAAAGCCAGCAAGGTATGCAATTTGTTTAAACCGCTCCCGCAATTCTTAAGCAATGTGAAAGCCTCGGCCGAGATTCTTGATAGGCCAACTATTCGCGCCGCTATAAAGAATGCAGAAAACAAACTAAATGGTAGCGGTCGCATACTTATTCGCCAATCCGGTACAGAACCCCTGATCAGGGTTATGGCCGAAGGTGATGACGAGAAACTAGTCCAAAGCCTGGTGAGCGAAATTGCTACGGCAATTAAAGATGAAGCCGCATAGGGCGTTTGCGATTATTTACTGGTTTTTGACAGAGGCAATTGACGGCAGCCACTTATTTTGATTAGTCTCGATGCGGGTGCAGTTCCCCACCGAACTGTTTTTTTATAAGAGCCTTTTCTATGTCTGTGTCGTTGCCTGCGAAGCCTAATCTTCGTCCCGTTTCGCCAAATTTTTCCTGTGGCCCCTGCGCAAAACATCCCGGTTGGTCTTACGGCAATCTCCAAAGCGACTCGCTTGGCCGGTCGCACCGCGCAAAAATGCCAAAGGAACGCCTCAAGAAAGTTATTGAAGATACCAAGACACTTCTTGATCTGCCTCAAGACTATATTGTCGGCATTATGGGTGGTTCTGACACGGGTGCCATTGAAGCTGCCCTATGGACCCTGCTTGGCCCGCGACCGGTTGATGTTTTCGCTTGGGATGCCTTTGGCAAAGACTGGGTAACCGACACGACCAAGCAGTTGAAAGGTCTTAAGGTCAACACATTTGTCGCCGACTATGGTCATCTGCCTGATTTGAAGCAGGCCAACCCCGATCATGATATTGTCTTCACATGGAACGGTACATCTTCAGGCGTTGCCGTACCTCATGGCGATTGGATCAATGAGAACCGTCAAGGCCTAACAATTTGTGATGCAACATCAGCCGTGCTTGCGATACCCATGCCATGGACGAAATTGGACGTCATCACATTCAGTTGGCAAAAAGTGCTCGGTGGCGAAGCGCAGCACGGTATGCTGATCCTGTCCCCGCGCGCCGTTGCGCGCCTTGAAATGCATACACCGAGCTGGCCGGTACCAAAACTTTTCCGTATGACCAAAGAAGGCAAGCTTAACAAGGGGATCTTTGAGGGTGAAACCATCAATACCCCTTCTATGATGTGCGTTGAAGATGCCCTCGATGCCATGAAATGGGCCCAAGTCAACGGGGGCCAGAAGGGCATGATCGCACGCACAGAAGCTAATTATAAAGCCCTCAAAGATTGGGTCGAACGCACCCCTTGGATAGACTTTCTACCGACCGATCCCGCTATTCGCTCGCCGACATCTGTGTGTTTGAAGCTTACCGACCCTGCTTTTGTAAAACTCGGCAAGGATGATCAAGCCGCGTTTTGTAAAAAGCTGACTTCCTTGTTGGAAAAAGAAAACGTTGCCTATGATATTAATTCTTATCGCGACGCTCCTCCGGGGTTGCGCATTTGGTGCGGCGCTACCATTGATGCGCACGATGTCGTTGCTCTGACGGCTTGGCTTGATTGGGCTTTTAGCCAATGCCGGGCGGAATTAAAGGTGGCCGCATGAGCAAGCCCAAGGTTCTCATCTCGGACGCGCTTTCACCTCGTGCCGTAGAAATTTTTCGCAACCGCGGAATCGATGTCGAACAAAAAATCGGACTCAAACCCGAAGAGATCAAAGCTATCATCGGCAATTATGATGGTTTAGCTATCCGCTCTTCGACGAAGGCAACGAAAGATCTACTTGCTGCGGCGACGAAGCTGAAGGTGATTGGCCGCGCCGGCATCGGTGTCGATAATGTCGATGTCGCGGCCGCTACCGCCCGTGGCATTGTGGTCATGAATACACCCTTTGGTAATTCGATCACGACAGCCGAACATGCTATTGCGCTATTGTTTGCCTTGGCACGGCAGCTGCCTGCCGCAAATACATCTACCCATGCTGGCAAATGGGAAAAATCGAAATTCATGGGTGTTGAGCTTTATGGCAAAGTGCTTGGCGTTATTGGTTGCGGCAATATTGGCTCTATCGTTGCTGACCGTGCCCTTGGTCTCAAGATGAAGGTCATCGCTTATGACCCCTACCTGTCACCGGCACGCGCGCAGGAGTTGGGAGTAGAAAAAGTCGAACTGGTGGATCTATTTCCACGCGCCGATTTTATAACCCTACATACGCCAATGACGGAACAGACACGCAACATTATCAACGCCGAAACATTGGCTAAATGTAAAAAAGGCGTGCGTATAATTAATTGCGCACGTGGCGGCTTAATTGTTGAGGCTGATCTTAAAGCGGCCTTGGCAAATGGCCAGGTTGGTGGTGCTGCTATTGACGTATTTACCGATGAGCCAGCCAAAGAAAATATTCTGTTTGGTATTGAAAATGTCGTGTGTACGCCACATCTGGGTGCTTCGACGAACGAAGCGCAAGAAAATGTAGCCCTTCAAGTTGCCGAACAAATGAGCGATTTCTTGCTGACCGGCGCCGTCACCAACGCGCTTAATATGCCGTCGGTTTCGGCCGAAGATGCACCTAAGTTAAAACCTTATATGAAACTGGCTGAACAACTTGGCGGATTTGCCGGACAAATATCCTCGGGTGCCATAAAATCGGTTGTTATTGAGTATGAAGGGCACGCTGCAACGCTCAATATACGCCCGCTCACAAACATTGTACTGATGGGTCTCCTGCAACCAGCCTTCGATTCCGTCAACATGGTCAATGCGCCGCTCACTGCCCGCGAAGCCGGCATTGAGGTAAGCGAAATTAAACATGAACGCGAAGGCGATTATCATACGTTGGTGCGACTTAAAGTTGAAACCGACAAAGAAAAAATTCAAATTGCTGGCACACTCTTTAGCGGCAAACCGCGCTTGGTAGGTATCGATGATGTTATATTGGAAGCCGAGCTAACCCCGCGTATGCTTTTTGTGCGCAACGAAGATAAGCCTGGCTTTATCGGCCGCCTTGGCACCAAGCTCGGCGAAGCGAAAATTAACATCGCTAATTTTAATCTCGGGCGTAGTCAGCCGGGAGCCAATGCTGTCTGTCTTGTTTCTGTCGATGGTGACATTGCAGCAGCATTACTTGGCGAAATCAAAAAACTTCCGGGCGTCGTTAATACCTTCGGGCTCACTTTTGTAGGTTAATTTGGCCTTATTTACCGTCTGAAAACTTAGCCTAACATATTGTCTTACCAAGAAATTTTGGTGTCAGTTTTTAGTCTATTTATTAACTTATATACATCTTATTTACTTTCAAGTAATTAGTTTCACAAAATTTTGTTATAAGTAATGCCTTATTGGGTAATACGAATTGGGTAGCACGAAAAAATTTGGAGATATGGAAATGGGAACAATCAAAGTTGGCGTCGCTGCCGCAACCGAATGGCTAGAAGAATATTGGAGAAAACATTTAACCAAGCGCTGGCAGCACAGTCTCGCTGCGTTTTATCATGTCGATGTCCCGGACGACCATAAGCATCTTTTTCATCTCGGTATTACACATATGGGGTGGACCAGAGATCCTGCAGATAAAAAATTTGGCGATAGTTTACATATAATTTTGGGCCATGCAGATGACAAAATTGTCGTTCGCAAAGATAGCATTAGCTTGCACGGCATAGCCGCCGAAGCGCCTCAAACCATCATAGCATCCTTACACGAAACCAGTGCCCGCATGGGGAGAAAACGTACTCAAGGAATTGAAATTGATGGAACAGATGAGTTTAAACTAAATGCTTGGAGCTTAGCCACCGCTATGGGGCTTAGGGTTGTTAATTTTGATCCTCTACGTGATTTTCCTGGTCTTGCAGGTCGTCCTGACGCTGAAGCTTTCTTGCAGGAGCGACTAACCGCAGCTCGGGTACAAGTTGAACACGCGAATTTGCCTCGTAAGAATAACTCGAGATTTGCCTTTAGAAATGCTTCGCTTCCTACTAGGGTCACCCGGACTATCTTAAAACACGCCGGGACGGCGATGACTGGTGTAATAAATAGACGCCGGCCCACGACGGCAAGACAGCGTGTTGCACCATCGTTAGACCTTACAGGCACCTGAGACGCCGTTTTGGCTTAAAAATGCCCATAGTTGAATAGAGACGACTGGCAAGTCATTTCGGATCTGTTTTTCTTTCAGAAAATTGCTTGAATTAAAATGCTAAATCCGCCAGCGTCGCTTGGATTGCTAGCAAGCGGCGCGAGGATTACAGAAAAGTATGAAAAATGTTGCGGTGGTCGGCGCCCAGTGGGGTGACGAAGGCAAAGGTAAAATTGTCGATTGGTTGTCAAAACGCGCCGATGTCGTGGTGCGGTTTCAGGGCGGACACAATGCCGGCCACACCCTTGTCATTGATGGTGCTACTTATAAGCTAAGCCTATTACCCTCAGGGGTCGTACGAAGTGGCAAACTTTCTGTCATTGGCAACGGCGTCGTTATCGATCCGTGGGCCCTTCTGAAAGAAATTGATGCTATCCGTGAAAAAGGTGTCAAGATCTCACCCGATAATCTCATTATCGCCGAAAACTGCCCGCTTATTCTTCCCGTACATGGAGCTGTTGATCGGGCACGCGAAGCCGCGAGTGGTGATGGCAAAATCGGCACCACAGGGCGTGGGATAGGGCCTGCCTATGAAGACAAAGTTGCCCGCCGCGCCATACGGATTTGCGATTTAGCCGATCCTGATTTGTTACGCTTTAAGATCGAGCAATCACTCATCCATCACAATGCCTTGTTGCGTGGTTTTGGTGCATCTGAACTTGACCCTGCGCAACTGCATCGTGATCTGTTGGCTATAGCACCACAAATCCTTCCCTATGCGGCTGTTGTTTGGCAAAGGCTTGAGGAAGCTCGCAAAGAAGGCAAGCTGATGCTTTTTGAAGGCGCGCAGGGCGCTATGTTGGATGTTGATCACGGCACTTATCCTTATGTGACATCGAGCAATACAATCGCCGGACAGGCATCGACGGGCTCTGGCTGCGGTATTAAATTGGTCGGACGCGTCCTTGGTATTTGCAAGGCTTACACAACACGTGTCGGCTCCGGACCCTTCCCTTCCGAAGACACAACTGAAATTGGTGCGGGCCTTGGCGAGCGTGGACGCGAGTTCGGCACAGTAACCGGACGTAAAAGGCGATGCGGATGGTTTGATGCCGTTTTGGTACGTCAGGCAGTTAAGGTTGGCGGCATAGATGGCATAGCCCTCACCAAACTAGATGTTTTAGACGGCATGAAAGAACTTAAGATCTGCCGGACCTATAAACTGAACGGCAAAGAGATCAATTACTTTCCTGCCAGTCAAACTGCACAAGCGGCGGTTGAGCCGATCTACGACACATGTAGCGGTTGGCAGGACAGCACGCGTGGCGCCAGGTCATGGGCCGATCTGCCATCCAAGGCTATTAAATATGTCCGGCGTCTGGAAGAGATGATTGAGGCGCCCGTAACCCTGCTCTCGACCAGCCCAGAACGCGAAGACACCATATTGATGCGCGACCCGTTTGCGGACTAGCCCAGACGCCTGATTTCGCCTACATTTTTAAGGCGATTCGTTTCTGGTTCCTGCATGGCCATCCCCAACAAATCTCCTGACGATAAACAAAGTATCAGCGGTGTGCCGATTACACTCGGTACGCGTGTCGATGTCTATCCCTCAACGCCACTGCCAGAGTTTAACTGTATCGGCGGCCCAGCTTTTGCAGCGCGCCTCAAAAGCGATGCACGGCGCGATCTGATGGCTATTATTTGCAATACAGGCCTCCCGGCTCGGTCTGATTCTGTGAACGCAATGCGCATGATTGATCATTCCAGTGTCTTGCGACTTGTCGACAGCGGTGTTGTGGCCTGGCCAGACGGTACACGCTATTTCGCGCTCGCCTACGAACGACCCTTGGCGCCACGTTTTATGACTTCTCTCGAAGAAAATCATACCGCCTTAAGTGAAGATGCAATCAATCACTATTTCGTAACACCCATGGCGGGCGCTTTATCAGAACTTCAGCGCACCGGCATCGTACATGGTGGTATTCGGCCAACGAATATTTTTTGGCGCGAGGGGGGAGTATCGCCACCGCAATTGGGAGAGTGTTTGGCGTCACCGGCTGGCTTGGGTCAACCCTCGATGTTCGAGCCCTTACAAAGAGCCATGAGCCCAGCAATAGGCCGCGGTCCGGGCATGCACCAAGATGACTGTTACGCCTTTGGTGTCATGCTGTCTTTCTTAGTCCTTGGTCAGAACCCATTGCAGGGACTTGACGATCAATCGATTATTCAAATGAAAATGGAGCGCGGCAGTTTTAATACCATGGTTGGCACGCATCGACTGCCGGCGTCTCATATCGAGTTATTACGTGGTCTATTGACTGACGACACACGCCAACGATGGAGCGCCGCCGATTTAGATCAATGGCTGGAAGGCCGTCGATTTACGCCGAAAAGCACGGATGCAGGCCGACGCGCAAGTCGAGGGTTTACATTTTGTGGCAAAGATTATTGGCAAACGTGTCCGCTGGCGGCGGCATTTGCCAATAAGCCATCGGAAGCCGCCCCATTGATAGAAAGTGGCGCCGTAGATAAGTGGTTGCGCCGCGCTATGGGTGATGACGAACGCGCTAGTAACCTCGATGATGCGTTAAATAGCATTAAGGAAAGTGGCAAAACGGCAAATTTCGAAGAACAGCTCGTCGCCCGCTCATGCATCGTGCTTGATCCATCTGGGCCCATTCGCTACCGAGGTATTGCTGTTATGCCAGGAGGTGTTGCTGGGATGCTTGCCGAAACCATGGTCACGGGCGGAAATTTATCGGTGCTATCCGAAATTATCACCAGCCAACTTGTCACCTTCTGGGTCAATATGCAGCGTGAGATCAAAACCGAGATGGTGCCGCTAGCACAACAGCTGGAGCGCATGCGCGTCCATATCGAAAAAACAACCTTTGGTAGTGGCATTGAGCGTGTGGCTTATGAACTCAACCCTACCCTTGCGTGCCTTTCGCCGATGCTAAGGACGCAATATGTTATGCAGGCCAAAGACCTTCTACCCGCCCTCGAACGCGTGGCAACACAAACAAATCGTCCGCGGGAACCGATGGATCGCCATATTGCGGCTTTTTTAGTGGTTCGGGACAAACGAAGCGATCGTTTATTCGACGCCATGTCTTCGCAAGAAGGTTCCATCCGTCGTGGTTTGGCCATGCTTACGCTGTTTAGCGAGATGCAGTACAAGCACGGACCCGAACGGTTGCCAAATGTATCTCTATGGTTATTACCTTTGATTGAGTCCTCAATTCATCGCTATTTCGGTAAAGCTTTGCGCGAAAAACTTCATAAACAAATTCGGGAGGAAACTGAACGTGGAGATTTAACAAAATTGATTAAACTCATTGATGAACCGAAACGTGTCGAGCACGACCAACAAGGTTTTATGGCAGCACGCCTTGTCTACATTAATATATTGAGGGAAATCGCCGATCTCGAACTCAAACTCAGCAACCAAGATATCGTCGTTAAAAATACCGGCCGGCCAACTGCTGCGATCATTAGTAGTGTGCTCGCCATCTGCTTGGTGGGCGCCGCTGTTGTTAAGGCTTTATTGCATACTCTTTAATGTATTGATTTTAATAACTTTCCCAGTTACACGCGCCATGGCGTGAAACTAATTCTATGCCACTTCTTGTGGCTTTAACCGGAGGTAATATGGTAAAAGAGCTCCGTTGATTCTGCCTTATTGTAGTTGGCGCCACTCGATTGGGTTCGGCGTTTTAGTGAGCCTAAGTCCGCAGTCATTTTAAGCAGTGTAGTCGCGGCGATACGGAGGAGCTCATGGCTGGAATGACATTAAATAACGTTACCGACCTGATAACCCGTGAGCTGGTATCGGGTACGCTTGAGGTGCGCTTAGCCTTAACAGCCAAAGAAGTTGATGCAGCACAAGCTTTACGTTATCGCGTTTTCTATGAAGAGATGGGTGCGAGGCCAACCCCCTCGATGTCGGCACGTCTTCGTGACTTTGATCAGCTCGACGATTACTGCGACCATTTGCTTGTGCTCGATCATGCACGCAAGGGCTCGTCCCCGATTATCGGTACTTATCGACTGATCCGTCGTACGGCTGCAGAAAAATACGGACGTTTCTATTCGAGCGGCGAGTATGATGTCTCACCCCTGATCCAGTATCCTGGTGAAATTCTTGAGCTTGGCCGCTCCTGTATCGACGCAGAATATCGCACCGGACCCGTTATGCAGATTTTATGGCGCGGATTGACGGCCTATGTCTTTCGTTATGATATCTCAATTATGTTTGGTTGTGCGAGCTTGCCAGGCACAGATCCTCAGGCCCTCGCCTTGCCACTTTCTTATCTGTATTACCACCATCTCGCGCCCCCCGGTATGTGCCCCAAAGCTCTGCCTGAACGCTATGTCGATATGCGCCTTTTACCACGCGAGGCTTTCGATCCAAATGCCGTTTTTAACAGCATGAAGATGGACCCGCGAAGTGGTGGCAACAGCTTGCCGCCACTTATCAAAGGGTATATCCGCGTTGGTGGGTTTGTTGGCGATGGCGCAGTGATCGACACCCAGTTCAACACCACTGATGTCTGTATTATCGTCAAAACCGACCTTATTACCAGCCGTTACCGTAAACATTACCAACGCAGCAATAAGCAGGACATCATTTTACCCATAAATGATTAACTCACACCCATCGCCTTATTCATGATTTGGATGTGATAATATGACTATAAAAATACGCCGGACTCTATATTATCGAAATCCGGTCGCTCACCTCTCCCGAACTGACAACGTCATTTTTTCTTAGACACGTGTTCCTCGAGATTACACCCTCATGACAAATGCCGTTGTCTACAAACTAGAATCGTCGCGTTACCCATGGGATGACCGGATTAAATTTGTCGCCTTTATGGTGCCGATTATTGTTACTCTATCGGTTATCGCTGGATGGCTGCTTAACGTCAATGAGGTTACAAAATCCGACGTTCAATTCGCCGGCATGGACTCAACGACAGCCATTGGAATTCTTGCGATTTCCGTTCATATGATCATCGCGGAAACGCTCAAGAAAAGCCGTATAGCGCACGCAGTATCCCTCATTTTAGTGATATCGGTCGTTGTTCTTGCATTGATTAAATTCAATCAACTCGCTTTTGGTTGGCAATCAATCATCGATACACTCACGACCCCAGGTGAAGACACATCGAAGTTATCAAAACCAACCTATATGGCACCCAACACGGCCCTTAGCTTCATTCTAACTGGGATAGCGAGCTATCTAATCACTAAATCAAGACCCGAATATATTTTATCGGCACAAACACTCTCACTCAGTGTAATTTTAATTTCTCTCTTCGCTTTCATAGGCCACACTTATGAAGTGCAATGGTTTTATGGAATTGGCCCAGCCATTGTCATGTCGGTTTACACGGCAGCCTCTTTTATGCTTCTCGCCGTAGGGGTACTTTTTACGGCTCCCTCTTACGGTATTATGCGCATCGTTACCGATTACGGGCCAGCAGGCCGCGTAACGCGCACGTTATTACCAGCAGCTGTCATTATTCCCATTGCTATGGGGTGGGTCCGCCTTCAAGGCGAGCACGCCGGTCTATATAAATCCGAGGTTGGTATCGCCCTCATGGCGATTGCTGATATCGTAATATTCACGTCTCTAATTTTATGGAATGCTTATTTTCTGTTTCATACCGATCAAGAGAGGCGGAAAGTCGAAGAAGCGCTCGCTCATAATGCTTCGCATGATTATTTAACCGGCGTAGCTAACCGCGCGCTTTTTATGGATCGACTAAACAGCCGTATGGCTTTAGCCAAGCGCCGTAGCGGGCCTACCTTTGCCGTCCTCTACTCTGATCTCGACAATTTTAAACAAGTGAACGACCGCCTTAGCCATAGAGAAGGTGACGAGCTGCTGAGGTTAACTGCACAAAACTTACTAAAATGCGTTCGTACTAGCGATCTTGTAGCGCGGCTTGGTGGTGATGAGTTTGTTATCCTGCTTGAGGAAGTAACTTCGCCAAAAGATGTAAAAATTATTGCCGATCGAATTTTAAAGCTGATGCCAAAATTCCTCGTTGGTGGCATTCAAAGAATCCAGGTTGGCATTAGCATAGGCATTGTTATCTTTGAACCACGGCATACGACGGCCGATCATCTTTTGAGTGATGCCGACGCAGCACTTTATGACGCAAAGCACAGCGGCAAGGGACGTTTTGCCATTTTTCATAGCCCCTCCTAATGGCTCCGGATTAAAGAGTTTCCGACCTGATCGGGTGGCCCCCTCGTATACCGCTTGTCCCTAAAATTTATCTTTTATCAATGTAGCAAACTATTGCCTCCCATGGGGTCTAGATTGCTGCCGTGACGATCGGCTGATTATATGCAAGAAAGTACCCCATGAAACATAAACAACTGTTCGGATCTGATGTAGGAGCCTATGCCTCTGGTTTATTAAGGCTGGCAGGGTTTTTCGCGCTTATTATCGTTCTTACCCCGGTTCATGTACTGTGCCACATCTACAAACCTGCCGATCAATTCTATATGCCTTATTTCTTTCATCGCTTGTTGGTGAGGGTGCTCGGACTTCGGTTGCGCGTTATTGGCACTATGGATACGACGAGACCTGTCTTATTCGTCTGCAACCATTCTTCATATCTTGATATTCCTGTGTTGGGAGCGCTTATACCTGCCGCCTTTGTCGCTAAAGCCGAAGTAGCGCGCTGGCCCTTGATCGGCACTTTGGCGAGATTGCAAAATACGGTATTCATTGAGCGGCGCAACATGCGGGTCCGCGAACATAATGATAGCTTGCGGGAACGCCTCCTTGACGGGCAGAATTTAATCCTATTTCCCGAAGGCACCTCTTCCGATGGCCTTACCGTTCTGCCTTTCAAAAGTAGTTTATTCAGTACTGTTGAAAATGATCTCCCTTCGGGACCCATTACCGTGCAACCGGTATCCGTCGTCTGTTCCGAGTTGGATGGTTTGCCCATTACACGTGCGCTGCGCCCCTATTACGCCTGGTTTGGCGATATGACACTTGCAGGACATTTATGGAATGTATTTAAATTTGGCCGCTTTACTGTTGATGTCGTTTTTCATCAGCCCGTGAAGGCCAACACTTTCGCCAATCGCAAGATTTTAGCCGATTATTGCCAAAAGCAAGTGGCCCGAGGTATTGAACAATGCTTGACCGGGCGGCACCTCTCGCAACTTCAGAAACAAACTCTTCTGACTGCGCCAAATAGTAATTTAGCCAAAATGAAAGCGTAAGATATTTTTATGTCGCTCACCGAACCCGATCGATTGAACACTGCGGATGGGCCGACCGTAGCAAAACCCAAGGCGAAGCGCGTCTTCATCAAGACTTGGGGTTGCCAGATGAATGTCTATGACTCTAACCGCATGGCCGATGTTATAGCGCCACTTGGTTATATGCCAACCGAAGATGTTAGTGTTGCAGACCTTGTTATATTCAACACTTGTCACATCCGCGAGAAAGCAACGGAAAAGTTATTTTCAGAACTAGGACGGTTACATCCATTTCAGAAAGCCAAGGCACAGCGCGGTGAACGCATGATGGTCGCCGTGGCCGGCTGTGTTGCCCAGGCGGAAGGCTCTGAAATTCAGCGCCGAGCGCCTTTTGTCGACATGGTGTTTGGACCTCAAACTTACCATCAATTGCCGGAAATGATCGCGCAGGTTACCCGCGGTGCCGGCCTTGTGCTCAATACCGAGTTCCCTTCCGAAACTAAATTCGATCAACTACCGGAAGAGCATAAGCCGCCAGGTGTTAGTGCCTTTCTTTCTGTGCAAGAAGGATGTGATAAATTTTGCACATTTTGTGTTGTGCCTTATACCCGTGGCACTGAGTATTCGCGTCCAGCTGCCGCTATTGTTGCTGAGGCTGAAAGATTGGTAAGAAATGGCGCTCGTGAAATCACTCTGCTGGGACAAAACGTCAACGCATTTCATGGCGATGGCTGCGATGGAAAACCTTGGGACTTAGCGCGTTTACTTCAATGTTTGGCAGAGATTCCTAAATTAAAAAGGCTGCGTTATACGACATCACACCCACGCGATATGAAGGATACCTTAATCGCTGCCCACAGTACTATACCGCAGTTGATGCCCTTTTTGCATTTGCCGGTACAAAGTGGATCGGACACAATTCTCGAAGCCATGAACCGAAAACATACTTCCGATGATTATCGTCGCCTGATTGACAGGTTGCGTTCGGCTAGGTCCGATATGGCATTTTCCACCGATTTTATTGTCGGTTTTCCCGGCGAGACGGACGATGATTTTGCCGCGACTCTGAAACTTGTTCGCGATATTGGTTTTACTCAAGCCTATACCTTCAAATACAGCCGCCGCCCGGGAACACCCGCATCCGCCATGCCCGATCAGATTGATGCAACTATACAGAATGCGCGCTTGGCAGAATTACAAAGCTTAATGCAAGAACAGCAAGATGCCTTCAACAGCGCAATGATCGGAACTATCATGCCTGTGCTTTTTGACCGCAAAGGTCGTTACCAAGGCCAGGTCCATGGACGGACTGCTTACATGCAAGCCGTTCATGTCACGGCACCTGAGCGTATCATTAGCCAAGAACTTCCGGTAAAAATCGAGAAGGTCGGCTTGAACAGTGTCTCAGGCCAATTGGCGGCGGCCTAATTTGCGCAAACCAGCGATACTGAACTTTTGCGTACATGATAGCCGATGGCGTCGCATTCATGGATTGCGGTGGCACCTTGAAAAAGCAGCCAAACTCGTTCTAGCAGAGCTACCCAAATCTCTCCCTAAGCGCGGGAGCGTCACTGTCCTTTTGACGACTAACAAAGAATTACGACGGCTCAACCGCGATTTTCGTGGCATCGATAAAGTGACGAATGTTTTATCATTTCCTCAATTCACCCCGCGCGAATTAACCAAAATTGGTAAAGGGAAAACCGCCCTTGAGCTTGGCGACATAGCCTTAGGATATCAATATATAGTAGATGAAGCCAAAAATAACCACAAGATATTGATTAATCACGTTACCCATCTTTTGGTTCATGGCCTTTTACACCTTTTCGGTTATGATCATGGCTCTAACAAAGAAGCTAGACGTATGGAGCAGTTGGAAAAAATCGTTATGGTTCATCAGCTTGGCTTACCTGACCCTTATGAACAGCATGTTGATAGGCGCCATCGGCTAAACCCCATGGCAAAAAAATAAATGAACGATCCGGTTTATAGTTCTCTAAAAGACCTGCCTTCGCTTCCTGAAAATCACAAAACGGGGCAGCGCACGCGGCTGCAGGTGTTGTGGCTTTGGTTGCGCCATAGGTTTTTCCCTAAACCAACTTCAGAAGTACTGCGCGAAGCGGTCGAAGTGCTTATTGAGGAAGCGCCGTCCGAATCAGGTATATCGCCAGCCGAGCGTATGCTGCTCTCTAATATTCTCGATTTACGCGAACGACGGGCAGACGATTGCATGGTCCAACGCGCCGATATTGTAGCTGCAGACGTTAACAGCAATCTGAAAGAACTTGTCGATTTGATGTCTGCCCATGGACATAGCCGCATTCCAATTTATCGTGGCACGCTCGACGATGTCATCGGCATGGTTCATATGAAAGACATTATGGCCTGTCTTGCCCATCATCAAAGCCGCACCATACCCGACTTATTGCGCCCTGTTCTTTTCGTCGCGCCATCAACGCCAGCCTCAAGGTTGCTGCTGCAAATGCGGCAAACACGTCAACATATGGGATTGGTCGTGGACGAGTTTGGCGGTATTGACGGGCTGGTTACGATTGAAGATGTGGTTGAGCAAATTGTTGGTGAAATTGAGGATGAACACGACGCGCCCTTGCCAACCTCGATTATTGCGCGTGCGGACGGTACACTCCTTGTCGATGCTCGTCTACCGATTGAGGAATTTGAAAATCGCGTCGGCGTCACACTCGATCCAGCTGAACAAGAAGAAGTCGATACGCTTGGTGGTTATGTAGCCAACTTAGCCGGACGCGTACCGAATATTGGTGAGATTTTCCGCAATGCCAGTGGTATGGACTTTGAGGTCCTTGAAATGGACCAAAGCCGCATTAAACGTTTACGTGTTCGCGGCTTACGCCGAACGGAACCCACCCCAACTTCCGCGTCGAAAGAGGCCAGAATTAAAGTTGGCTAGTCCGCGCTATCAAAAGCTTATTTGTAGTTTACTCTTGTCCTAAGTTGCGGCGGAATAGTTGCCGCTTCCCACGTTTGGTCAAATTGTAAACTGTAGGCAGTAGCTATAACCGGCGATGTAATCAAAACAATCTTGGGGGATGGGTCGGATTCAAAAGCAAAAATGGCAACTGAATCGCCAAAAATGTAGTGCGGCACTGGTGGAGGAGCTTCCCTCGGGTACCATCTATAGTCGGCATAATCAGTACAGGGGAAATTATAATCGCCTTCCCGTAAAATGGCGCGAACTTGGATATCTTTTTTCTCAGCAACTAATCTTGCCATTCTTTTCCTGTGCAGCAGAGAAACTTCCGGGGCCGAATCCGACCACCATGCTTCGGCAATTCCGCTCTGCCGGATTTTCCCGCCTGTTGTTTGGG
>Ga0206811_1008_pt2 | contig 68279 bp, 64 predicted proteins | sample Alteio_BWOrgCont_53_FD_152886 | JGI IMG/M metagenome (GOLD analysis project Ga0206811, IMG submission 152886) | Enriched cells from forest soil in Barre Woods Harvard Forest LTER site, Petersham, Massachusetts, United States -... | ecosystem: Environmental > Terrestrial > Soil > Temperate forest >... | reverse complement strand
CCAGCGTTGTAAGATTATCGGTAAAGCACCGAGCGCAACCCGATTTATCGTTTGAAAATCAACCCAAGGACGCTTAGAATTGTTCTGATGTTTCTTTGGGAGCGCCGCTTTTCCTGCCGGGGTTACGGGCGAGGAGCGCAATGGAAAAATTCTTTTCCTTGCCGTTGTGTCTCGGTTGCTTGAACGCCTTATCTCCATTGCCGTTAAAGGTGCGTCGAGCGGCGGGAAAAGTCATACGGTCGAAACCGTTTTGTTGTTTTTTCCTTTAAATGCTTACTACGCTCTATCCGCGATGAGCGACAGGGCGTTGGCCTATTCAGAAGAACCGTTAAGCCACCGGATTTTGGTAATTTATGAGGCGTCAGGTATGGCAAGTGATTTTGCTACCTATCTGATCCGTACACTTTTGAGTGAGGGCAAAATCCGTTATGAAACTGTTGAGAAAACACGCGACGGCATGAGGCCAAAATTGATAGAGCGCGAGGGGCCTACAGGATTGATCGTGACCACGACGGCTACCAGCTTGCACCCAGAAAACGAAACCCGTTTTTTGAGCCTGAGCATTACGGATACCACGGAACAAACAAAGGCCGTTTTTCGTCGTATTGCAGAACGACAGGATGATCCACAAGTTGATTTCAATCGTTGGCACGCTCTACACACATGGCTAGAACATGGTGCGCGGCGCGTCATGATACCTTTTGCTAAAATTCTGGCAGACAAAATGTTACCCGTTGCCATGCGGTTACGGCGCGATTTTCGACAATTGCTGATCTTGATAGAAGCTCATGCTTTGCTACATCGCGCCTCGCGAAAGACAGATACCGAGGGTAGGATAATTGCGGAAATTCAGGATTACGCCGCTATATACGATCTTCTTTTGGATATTCTATCTGATGGCGTTGGGGCTTCGATCAAACCCAACGTGCGCGAAACTGTGGGTGCCGTGAAAGCACTAATCGACACTGGCAAAGCCCGTGTATCAATTCAGGAAATTGCCAAACGGTTAAAACTGGACAAAAGTCCAGTCAGTCGCCGTGTGCGTGAGGCTCTAGACAATGGTTATCTGGTGAACGAAGAAACGAGAAAGGGTCGCCCGGCGCAAATCAAACTTGGTGAACCGTTACCAGACGATACCCCAATTTTGCCCGATCCCGAAGAACTGGACAGGGCGTTGCAGTGTTGCAGCGAGAAATGAAGGGATAAAGACATGGACGAAGATGATCTAGAAGCAAAACCAACACCCCGACGTACAGGTAGCCCATCCGCCAAGGCTACAATTCAAGCGGCAGCCCATAGAAAATTAGCCGTGGTGGAGGCTCGCGGAGGTCAGCCTGACTTTGGCTACAACGAAAGGGAAGCGGCGAAACTAGACCTCCCAGCAAGAAAACGTCTTACAAAACTCGAAAATCAGGGCGTCGGTGTGGGTGGTGAATTAATGCTGCATATGCCGCTTGCGCCTGGTGACCTTATCGGCATGGAGTTACGGGATACTGTTAAAGATCCAAATATGATTACTGCCTCAGCTCAGGTTGATCGTTTGCGGTTGACTGAGGAAGCGGGGGCGTTGGATATAGCTCTTGATGCCACTGACACAATCCAACCACAGAACAGCTTTGAAAAAATGCTGGCTCATCAATTATCAGCCCTTCATGTCTTGGCGATGCGACAGATGGGCAAAGCAGAGAGGTGGTGTGATTTTGCATCACCGGATAATGAATACAACGACAACCAAGCTGCAAATGTTGAAGCTGCACGTTGCACAAATGCTGCTGCCAAGGCAGCCCAAGTTTTTCAGCAAGGCCTGCTTACACTTCAGAGGCTACGCTGCGGGGGCAAACAGCAAGTTAATGTGGTTCATCAGTACGTGCAGGTAAATGATGGTGGTCAGGCGGCTGTAGCTCAGACTGTTGATACGTCTTTAACACCTTCGTAATTTATATCATGTATTTGATTAATTTCGTGGAATGCTAGATCGATTAATATGCCAATTACTTTAAGATGATTTCTTAAGTTTTCGGTTTGGTCGTTAGGCCAGCTATTTCCAAGCTGCGCCGACTGATTAGCAATGCTGTTCACTAATTTGTTATATTGGATAGAGGCGCTAATAAGCTGGAGAAGGGTTGGTCCGATTGGCTCGCCCAATATGTATAATTGATCAACGTTTCTATCTAGAAAGACTGGAATTTCAATTTGTACCCCCAACAAAACAGATAGTGGCGTTATAGGTGTACCTCTAGCCGATGCCGCTGAATGATCATTAATTGCTAGTTGCGCTCGTTCATAAGCCCCCTTCACCTCAACCAATTCAGGCACTATGGCCGTTGCAATGCAACGCGCTTGGAGACGATCTTTACGGTTCAGATATTCTGTCTGTCTTTTTGCTGCATCTTTAGTTGCCTTTGCTTGGATAAGTCCTGCCGCGTAAGCTATTGCACCAGCAATTAGTGCAAATAGGCCAGCAAGAAAGCTTCCTTGCTCACTTAGGAACTTATACAAAGTTAGATTTTCAGGCATTCCAATATTCAAGCGACGCCTACTGCTGGCCAGGAGATATGTCTCATTGTATAAGGTAAACTCATGGCCGCCAAGAGAAGGGGGTAGTATGGGGACAGCCAACGAAAAATGGACTCAAGCTCTTGCACGCAATTTGGCACAAGCAAATGCCACGCTTCGGTGTGGGGCAAAAACTCGTTCGGGGAGTCCGTGTAAGTCTCCTGCTGTAAGCGGCAAGAGGCGTTGCCGGATGCACGGCGGCGCGGTTGGTTCTGGCGCACCACGGGGCAAAAGAAATGGTCGTTACCGCTATGGCAGGTTTACTATAGAGGCGAAGACAGACAGAAGGGAGACGCGCGAGCTTATTCGAGCAATCCGGTCACTTTTGTGAATAACTGCTCAACGATTTTTGCTCAGTTATTAATTGGCTTTAATACCTGTCATCAGTTCAAAACAGTGAAAATATTTTCTATCTATGGCTGACAAGTATTTATTGCACACCTTATAGCAACTTGCAGAGTGTTCCATTCCCGCTGCACTAAAATCCATTGTAAGGCAGGGGGCTGAACACTCATGATGCTTGTCATGCATGATAATATGGTTATCTATTCTTGCCTGTTTCATGGACGGTTCAAGATTAGGAGAAATTTTATCACTTTCAAATGAATATAGGCCGTTAGACGCCAGGGTTTCCTTTATAGAGTTTATAGTGCTTTTCGTTATATTTAATACCGCCTCATCACCCGCAGTGTGTGTCGGATCGTTATCACTATCGAAGGAATCTTCCTGAGAAATAAGCGTGATTTTATACACCTGAAGGCAATAGGCATTCTCTTCATTTGAGGGCTGTGAATTTTTCAGTGGAGCGGCTGCAGGAGAATTTGCTGGTAGAAGTGAATAACCTTTAGCTTGCAAACACGCACTAAACAGGTTGTTCTGATTCATCATTTGCATCATGCTGCTATTCATATCTGGCATGACAATAGAATTATTAGGTTGTGACTGTGCGATTGATGATTGTAGGCATTCGTACTTGTCTGAATTAAATGCTTGTTGTGTATAACTAGGCTTAGTCCAGTAAAGCTGGGGTCGCTGCTGAGAAGTTGATTGGTTTTGCTGAGCGCAGGCCAGATTTGGTAGAAGCAGTATAATAATTATTAGATATTTTCTAAACATGTTGTTCTCTAACCGTAGCTACGGACCGGCCTGAACCCAGGATACGTTACTATAGTAACGTATCGGCGCATCTAAGCCTGTGCAAGTTTTTTTCAATGAGGGAAAAGCTTGCTCAAAAAATTCAGGACGAAGTAGTGAATGTCCTCATCAAACGCCGCAAAGAGCTAGGCTTTTCCCATGAAAAGTTAGCTAAGCTGGCTGGATTGCATCGCACGGCCATATCCCACATTGAAAACAGGCGTCGAAATCCTACTTTGCTTGTCTGTCTGAAATTATCGAATGCATTAGGCTATCAATTAAGTGAGCTTCTTAAAGAAGCTGAAAAGCGATAATTATCAATATACATAGTCCTGGTTTTTGACTGTACGTGCAATTGTGCTAACCAGAAATGATGACATTGCATTCGTGTTTATACCAATTCCTTCAAGATCAAGGCAGCTTTATTGCTGGTCTTCTAACATTGAGCGCCGGCGTGCTTGCATACGTCGCAGGGCGCATACAGGCTTCGGAAACCAAAAAAGGCGCAGTAGCCCAGGTGAGCGCAATTCTTGAGCAAAAAAACCAAGCACATGTGGATTCAGTGGCTCAAGTACAAGTACTTAAACAGCAACTCGAAGAGCGGAACCATGAAATCGCAGATTTACAAAGGAGAGAAAGGGTTGAGATTGTTTGTGCTCTGGCGACTGAATCTGCCCGCCTTGATCGCTTAGCACGCGACAGATTATTGATTGCCGAAAGTCGCTACGTAGCCCAGGGTGACATACCGATTGATGTTAACATCGCGCCGTATCACATAAAAGCGCGGGATATATTGAATAAGGTTGGTGTAGAAGATTTTAGAGATACTGGTATTATGCCAGCCGCGACGCACTTGCAGGCAATGGTCGATGTACTTTCTTCCGCTCTTGAGTCTGCTGGGGTTGCTGGTGAACTTAAGGGTGGGGCCTTGATTGGACATCTCAAGAACGTAATATCAGCGGCGTGGCAACTTAAGGAGCGGCTAGAATTATGGGAAATGAACAACCCTGTATCTCATTAGTCGGAGCTTTAGTCCTTCCCGATGAGTGGCATTACCCCTTCAATTCGTTCTTCGGAAAAAGAGCATTGTACCAGGGAATTTCGCACCGTTTATTAGGTAAAATTTAGGTAACAAGTTAAAAAAAATTAATATTTATCTCATTAAGTAGTTGATTTTATTGGCGTCCCCTACGGGATTCGAACCCGTGTTACTACCGTGAAAGGGTAATGTCCTAGGCCTCTAGACGAAGGGGACAGACGTATGGCACCCACTTGTGCGACCGGAGAGTTAGACGAGCTTGGCTTCCGAATCAAGTTTTACCTACACATCAGCGCCATTCTCAACATTCTAAGTACTCCGCACGAGCTTTTTGTGGTGTTTTGGACAGAAAACCACCATTCAAGTAGCAATGCTTGACCCCATTCTTGCTTTTAGGAAATAAGGGAGTTTGCAAATCGAGGAATCAGCAGCGTGGCATGGGCAATATGAATAACCAGAATAGTAAGCCTGTTTTGCTCGATGTAGCGCATCTCACTATGCGTTTTGGTGGCCTGACAGCTGTGGACGATATCTCTTTTCAGGCCGTTGATAAACAAATTACAGCAATCATAGGTCCGAATGGCGCCGGTAAAACAACTTTGTTTAATTGCCTAACCGGGTTTTATCAACCCACCTCAGGAACGATGACGTTATTCCGAGATGATAAAAAAAAATCTCTTACTTCGTTGCCTGTCCATAAAATTGCCGAGCTAGGCATAGCTCGAACATTTCAAAATATTCGTCTCTTCTCAAATATGACGGTACTTGAGAATTTACTCGTAGCCCAACATCTTCCTTTGATGAAAGCTTCTGGGTTTAGTTTTGCTGGATTACTTAAGTTTCCGATCTATCAACAGGCAGAAAAAAAGGCGCTTGATAAGGCAAGAATGTGGCTAGAACGAATGGGGCTAACCGCGATGGCTGATCGTGCAGCTGGAGGATTACCTTATGGCATGCAGCGTCGGCTTGAGATTGCACGTGGTATGTGCACGGGTCCGTGTTTACTCTGCCTTGATGAACCAGCAGCAGGATTGAATCCACGTGAATCTATAGAATTGCGTGCAGCTCTTATAAACATACGCAATGAGTATAATATAGGCATATTGCTCATTGAACATAATATGAGTGTGGTTATGGAAATCTCCGATCATATAATTGTCCTTGATTATGGAAAATGCATTGCTGACGGCAATCCAGAGAGTATTCGTAATAATCCAGATGTCATTCGTGCGTATTTAGGTGAGCCTGAAGGAGAAGTTGCTTAATGCTAAGGCTTGAAAAGATATCTGCCCGCTATGGCGCGATTGAAGCTCTGTGTGGCGTTGATCTTGAGGTAAAAACAGGAGAAATAGTTACGCTTATTGGGGCGAATGGGGCCGGTAAAACAACTTTAATGATGACAATTTGCGGTCAGCCGCGAGCTACGAGTGGTCATGTTCGATTTAACGGTACCGAAATAACGTCTTTACCCACAGATGAAATCGTGGGTCTCGGCGTCGCTTTGGTACCGGAAGGACGTCGGATTTTTAGCCGCATGACCGTATTTGAAAATTTACAACTTGGGGGACTTGTCGCTGATAACAAATACTTTATTAACGATCTTGAGCGTGTTTGCTCAATGTTCCCACGACTTAAAGAACGCCTCTATCAGCGTGGTGGCACGCTATCTGGCGGCGAACAGCAAATGTTGGCAATCGCTCGTGCGCTGATGAGCCGCCCCAAGCTATTGCTGCTTGATGAACCTTCACTTGGCTTGGCGCCCATTGTTGTAAAGCAAATATTCGCCAAGTTGGCCGAAATCAATACCAAAGATGGTGTGACTATCTTTGTTGTAGAGCAGAACGCACATCTTGCGCTACGCTTAGCTAATCGCGGTTACGTGCTTCTCAATGGGCGCATCGTTCTTTCTGGCAGCGGTGCAGATCTTCTTGCCAATCCTGAAGTACGTGCGGCCTATCTAGAAGGCGGCGTGGCTGCATAGGGAGTTTCTTATGAAAAAGTTCTTGTTCGTCTTTGCGGCAATTTTATTTATGACTCTACCAGCACATGCTGATATAGCCATTGGATTGGTAGGACCTTTGACTGGCCAGTATGCCGTGTTTGGCGAACAAATGCGACGCGGTGCCGAGCAAGCCGTTGCTGATATCAATGCCATGGGTGGGGTAAACGGTGAAAAGCTGGTCTTGCACAGCGCTGATGATGCCTGTGACCCAAAACAGGCCGTGACGGTCGCTAACCAGATGGCGAGCAACGGCGTAAAATTTGTGATAGGACATTATTGCTCTGGCTCAGCTATACCGGCTTCCAAAGTATATATGGAAGAAGGCATGCTCTATATTTCGCCGGCAGCCACCAATCCAAAGCTAACTGATGATGCCAAAGATCTTATTTTCCGCGTCTGTGGCCGCGATGATCGACAGGGCAGCGTCCTCGGCAACTATGTGCTTCAGCACTTTCATGATAAGAAAGTTGCCATTGCACATGACAATTCTGCCTATGGCCATGGTCTTGCGGAAGAAACAAAGAAAGTACTCAACGCAGGTGGCATAAATGAGGTCGCTTTTGAAGCCTACACACCAGGTGAGCGCGATTATTCTTCACTAATTTCCAAGCTCAAACAAGTTGACGCCCAAGTGCTCCTCATCGGCGGTTATCACACTGAGACCGGACTTATTGCGCGTCAGTTGAAAGAGCAGGGTGCTCATATTCAGATTATTGGGGGCGATGCCTTGATGACTGACGAATTTTGGTCGATTTCCGGCCCTGCAGGTGAAGGTGTGTTGATGACATTTGGTCCTGATCCACGTAATAGACCGGATGCGAAGACAGCTTTGGATACACTTCGTAAAAGTGGCTATGAACCAGAAGGCTACACACTTTATACCTACGCAGCAGTTCAGGCGGTAGCAGAAGGTATCCGTAGGGTGGGTAGCCCAGATCCCATGAAAGTTGCTGCTGATTTACGAAAATCTCAAACTAAGACGGTACTTGGTACATTAAGCTTTGATGCTAAAGGTGATATTATTGGACCTGCCTATGTTCTCTATCGTTGGCATGACGGGAAATACAAAGAGATCGGAGAATAATATGCGATTTTTTCTCGTTCTTGCCGCGCTTACACTGGTTTCGTTTTCAGCCTATGCCGATATTAATATCGCCGCTGTTGGTCCTATTACGGGTCAAGATGCAACAACAGGCGAGCAGATGCAGCGTGGTGCTGAGGCGGCTGTTGAGGCTATCAATGATGCCGGTGGTGTCTTGGGACAGAAATTGCATCTTACGATAAAGGATGATGCTTGTGATCCTAAACAGGCTGTTGCCATTGCAAATGAGCTTAGCGGTGAAAACACACTCGCTGTTATTGGGCATATGTGTTCTGGATCAGCCATACCAGCGTCAAAGGTGTATAATGAAGAGGGAATACTGATGATTTCTCCTGACGCTACGAGCCCTCTTTTCACAGAACAAGGTTTCGACAATGTCTTTCGCGTCTGTGGCCGTGATGATCAGCAAGGCATTGTCGTCGCCGACTTTATTAATAAAAAATACAAAGGAAAAAACGTTGCCATTGTCCATGATAAAACTGCCTACGGGCAGGGCCTTGCTGATGAGGTGAAAAAAGACCTCAATCACCTCGGCATTCAGGAGAAACTATACGAATCTATTTCTCGCGGTGAGCGCGATTATTCATCTCTTGTGTCGAAGCTAAAAGAAAACAATATTGATATTCTATTTTTCGGCGGTTATCACCCCGAAGCTGGTCTAATCGTTCGCCAGATGCGTGGCCAAGGGATGAAAACAGTTTTAATCGGTGGCGAAGGCTTAACGACGACCGAGTTTTGGTCAATTACGGGTGAGGCAGGTGACGGTACGTTGATGAGCTTTAATCCTGATCCACGTAAAAAACCGGAAGCAGCTGACGCCGTAAAACGCCTTCGTGCTTCGGGTTTTGAGCCGGAAGGCTACACGCTCTACACCTATGCAGCTGTGCAGGTAATGGCCGAAGCCGTAAAGCGTGCGGGATCGACAGATCTTAAGAAAATCACCGCCGTCATGCATCAAGGTACTTACTCGACCGTTCTGGGGGACATAGAATTTGATGATAAGGGCGACGTTAAAAAGCCTGATTACATCATTTATCGCTGGACCAAGGGTACTTATGTACCGCTAGGGGATCAATAGCTTTGCAGATCCCAGGTCTTCGCCCTCTCTACAATTGGACGCTTAAACAGTCTGAACAGCCTTACGCATCGTGGATCTTATTCATGATCGCTTTTGCTGAGGCCTCAGTTTTTCCATTGCCCCCGGATATTCTGCTTTTACCTATGGCTATCGCAAAGCGCGACAAGGCCTATCGTTTGGCAGGCATTTGTACGATGGGTTCGGTACTAGGTGGATTATTGGGTTATGCAATAGGCGCCTTGGCAATGGCGACATTGGGCCAATGGATTATCGCGACCTATCATTTAGAAAATGCATTTCAGCACTTTCACGACCAGTTCAATAGATGGGGGGTTTGGATTATACTCGCTAAAGGACTGACGCCAATTCCATTTAAGCTGGTCACAATCGCGAGTGGCGTAGCAAGTCTTAATCTAATTGCTTTTGTCTTGTCGTGTGCGCTGACGCGTGGCGCACGTTTCTTTTTTATTGCATGGCTGGTACGGCGCTTCGGTGCTCCAATTAGGGAATTTATCGAACGCTATCTTAGTTGGGTGGCCTTGGCTGTTCTTGCGGCCATCATATTAGGGTTTTGGTTTGTTTTAAGATAGTTCTATGTCTTCTTTTCTAAAGGCTCGTTTGTATTGGCACAGTGAGGTGGCTTTAGTTTGAGGTGCTTCAAACATTCAAACCATTGTTTGGCAATCGCAACATCTGATGTTTTTGAATTTACATCGTTTTCCTCATCTGCATCTACAATCACCAAAGCTGTTACATTGGTCTCTTTCATGATTTGAGCGGCGACTGCCTCTGTGGCAGCTACAACTTCATCTGCCAGCTCGACAAGATGATGCCAGTGTGGCGTAAGTTCGGGATTAGCAATGTCTTCCGTACATAAATCTGCAACGATATAGCAACCAAGGTGCTTAGCGGTTCGCGCTAATTTTACAAGGGAAGGACTTATCATCTTACCAACGATGACTATGTCGATATTTAATTTTTGTAAATGCTGGCTTACTTGTGATGGGTCTGCGTCATGAAGGTTGCCAAATACAGCACATTCGACGCCCAATTTTTCCAGCTCACGCGCCGGTGCCAAGCAGCGCTTACGTACGCCCTCATGTGGCGAGGTAAGGCCGCCATCGCGCTTTAATTCCACGGGTGCTTCGTTAAACCAAGCAATGTGCCGTAGCATAAATGTAAACTCACAAAGATCTGTTGATGGGCTTATGGTTATACTAGCGTCACATAACGTCCTTAGGAAGGACAGAGGTTTCAATAACGCGTTTAGCTAAAGTTATTGTAATTCTTCGTCCCTCAGCCAAGGAAGCTCGATCAAGTGCTCCGACGAGCTGGCGGATGGCACTTGATGTACGTTCAATGCGCGGAAGTAAGAAATCAAGAACATCAGTTCTGACGTCAAGTTGTCTGTCTCTAAACTGCTTAATTAATAAAGCCGACATCAGTCTATCATCAGGTGAAGTTAGGGCAACTGCAGGGCTAGCTGATAGACGTGAACGTAAGTCTGCTAGCAATATAGGCCATTGTGCTGGTGCTGATTTCGCCGTTAGAAGCAAAAAACCTTTAGCTTCGCGTAGCATATTAAATAAATGAAAGAGTGTCTGTTCCCTAGATCCGTCACGCGCGATAGTCTCGGCGTCATCAATGGCGATAAAGCGATTGCTCATAACAATGGCGCTTGCAGTATCATTAATTAAATCATCTGATGTAATTATTTTGCCTTTGCTGCGATGTTGCCAAACATGTGCTAGATGAGTTTTGCCGGCTCCGGAAGGACCATAAATGATCAAACAATGAGCAAGCCAATCTGGCCAGTTATCAATCCACGCGGCCGCTTCACGGTTACTGCTCGTAACCATGAAGTCATCACTTTCCATAGCTTCATGATGCGGGAGTGGTAACGGATATTGACTGGTCATGCCGATTTAGAGCTCACATCTTTATAAATTGAGCTGCTCTTGTATTGGGTAATCCCAAATCGAATTAAGACGCCAATGATCGCCGCGACTGGAACAGCAATCAAGACGCCGCTGAAGCCAAACAGTGTGGCACCAGATAGGATCGCAAATAAGATCCACATAGGATGTAAACCAACGCGATGGCCGATAAGACGCGGCGCCAATAAATAAGCCTCCAAGATATGCCCGACGATAAACACACATAAAACCATGCCAACGCGTAAGGGATCGTCAAACTGGACGAGTGCCAAGAGTACGCTACTGATCCAGCCAAAACCTGTGCCGACATAAGGTATGAACGAAAGTAATCCAGCGATAACGCCAATGGCCACGCCGTATTTTAAGCCGATGATGGATAATCCTGTGCTGTAAAGAAATCCCAGCGTCGAACAGACAAGCGCCTGACCGCGGATAAAACCGGAAAGCGCGGAATCAATATTATCCATGACGCCATGAATAGTTTTGTAGTAGCGGCGGGGCAAGAGTGAGTTAATCGCTGCGGTTAATTTTGGCCAGTCACGCAGCAGATAAAAAGCAACAATGGGTGTGATGATGGTAAGCGCGATAATGTCGAATAAAGCAACACCGCTTGTAACAATATTTTGTACAATTTCGCCAATAGCACTTAGGGCTTTGCCAGCATATTGGGCAGCGGCTTCATGAAATTTACTGACATCGTCCGGCGAGAATTGCGAGGTATATTGCTCAAGCCATGGAATACCACGCGTACGGAAGGTGTCGATGTAGCCAGGTAAGGCCGCAAGCAAGGCAGCGATCTGATTACGCATGAGCGGTAGAATGAGCGTAAAAATGCTGATAACTATGAGGATGAAGCCGGCTAGAACCACGAATGTGCTTAGCCAACGGGGAACTTTGCGTTTCGTTAGTTGGTTGACGACGGGATTGAGAAAATAGGCCAATGTCATACCGGCGACAAAAGGCAGGAGCATTTGGTGAAGTTGCCATATGATGAGCGCCAGCAAAATGACGAGAAATATCCAAAAGCGTAGCTGTATGCTTGAATTAGACATGATGCTATCCCCTTAAGGTGAACGGCCTGATATGAGTGTCCAGGCGCCAGTTGTATTGTTCTGCTCGAGCGAAAGATTCTGTGGTGCTAAGGACGCCTGCAGTTGAGTGATATCGCCACGAAACTCTATTTCAATATTGGCGTTACCACGGGTTACGGTAATCACATTTGTTTTATTGATCCCAGATACATTGCCAAGTTTACGTTTAATTGCAGCCCAATCCGCCAATGTGTTAATCGGTACGACAACGGGAAGACGCTCAATAGGTTCTTTAGGCGCTTTGGTCACCTGTTTCCAGCTTGTTTCCAATGTGTCTTTAATTTGCTTAATCGCTTGGGCGAAATCGGGTGGGGCCTGTAAAGTCCATTGTGATGGATCGCTACCCTTACCGTTGATGTCATAGCGAACGGCAATAACTTTTAATTCTGCCGAAGCCGTATCACTATTTCCCTGGAGTAGGGCAATAATTGCGCCGCCAGCTTGATATTTGTCGATGATGGCTCTGATGGCGTCAGGTTTCCCCGCGATTGCTTCCTGAGCGCTGAGGAGCGCAATATCATCAAGGTCACCCGTTGGTATAACAATAGGAACAAGCCCGTTGTTGCTCGAGGCGTCCTCCCAGGCCGTTCGCCATTTTGTTTGTTCTTCCCATAACACCATGTGGCCGTTGTTATTCACGACGGGCAGGATAACAATTGGGCGGCTTCGCGTTTCGGTAAAATTGGCACCATTTTTGTTAAGTAAGTCACGTATGGCATTTGGTTTGAATTGCACAGTAAATGTGCCGATATAACGCACGGAGGAGGTATGTTCTTGTTGAACCTCAAAAGCCTGTACGAGATCGGCAACCGCGTTATCATCTAATTTTGTGGCTAGGTTCACATCGGCTCCTAGTCTTTGCAAGAGCTGAATAAAGCCCGTACGCTGAGCCTGAGCAATAGCTTGATCTCGGGCATGAGCCGCATTGTCGGCCGTTACATCGGCAGCTATATCGGTGATTTGATAAATTGAACTGTCGTCGCCACTTTGCGCATATGCTGTTGAGCAAATGATGCTAAACAGCAAAAAAAGAACCCCTAGGTGTCGCATTGCAAAGTAATCCGTTTCGGCTATCTTCAGACCAAGTTTAGAGGGCCGTTATACCCAACCTTACGGGAGGTTACCATAAGCAGAAATTCGATCCTATCCGGTACACGCCGTCCCTATGCAGAGGCAGGGGTTGATATTGATGCCGGAAACGCTCTAGTTGAGGCTATCAAGCCCTTGGCTAAGGCTACGGCTCGCAGAGGGGCTGATGCTGGGTTGGGCGGGTTTGGCGCCTTATTCGATCTCAAGGCAGCCGGCTTTCACGATCCAATACTCGTTACAACGACGGACGGTGTTGGTACGAAGCTTAAAGTCGCCATTGATTGCAATCAGCACGATACGGTTGGCATTGATCTCGTGGCAATGTGCGTCAATGATTTAATCGTGCAAGGGGCTGAGCCTCTGTTATTTCTTGATTACTACGCCACGGGTAAACTCGATGTTTCAGCTGGCAAACGAATAATTGCTGGAATTGCCGAGGGCTGTAAACAGGCTGGCTGTGCCTTGGTTGGTGGTGAAACTGCAGAAATGCCGGGTATGTATGCCGCTGGCGATTATGATTTGGCTGGGTTTGCTCTGGGAGCGGTTGAGCGCGATAGAATTCTTCCCCATAACAACATATCTGTCGGGGACATTGTTCTTGGTCTTGCTTCAAGCGGTGTTCACAGTAACGGGCTTTCCTTGGTGCGTAAAATTGCTGCCCAGGAAAAACTATCCTTAAGTGCGCCAGCACCGTTCGATGCATCAAAGACCTTAGGTGAGGTTCTCCTTGAGCCGACGCGCATTTACGTGAAGGCTGCTCTGCAGGCTGTACGCTCGGGACATGTCAAGGCCATGGCACATATTACGGGTGGTGGTTTGCTTGAAAATATTCCGCGCGTTTTGCCAGAAGGTATGGGTGTTTGGCTTGGTGCTACAAGTTGGACAGCACCCTCAGTTTTTCGGTGGCTCGCGAGCAGTGGCGCTATCGATCCAATGGAAATGGCGAGGACATTCAATTGCGGTATTGGTCTTGTTGCCATCGTAGCTAGCGAACATGCCGAAGAGATCATAAAAATTCTGACATCTGCTGGTGAGAAAGTTTTTCGCATCGGCGAAGTCGAGCTTAACCGTTCTGAACAGCGCGTAACACTAGAGGGCGCAGATAGCGTATGGCCGTGCTAAAGGTCGCAATATTAATTTCTGGACGCGGTAGTAATATGCAGGCGTTAATTGATGCCGCACATCAACCGGGTTATCCGGCAAAAATTGTATGTGTTATTTCAAACCTCGCCGAGGCCGAGGGGCTAACGAAAGCCAGTAAAAACAACATCCCCATCGCCATAGTCAATCACCGAGATTTTAAAAACCGTGAACTATTTGAACATGAGCTAGATAAAAGACTTAAGGATTTTGGTGCTGAGCTTATATGTTTGGCTGGCTTTATGCGCTTGCTGACGCCTTGGTTCGTCGAGCGTTGGCGGGATAAACTCATAAATATTCATCCTTCCTTGTTGCCGTCGTACCCTGGTCTCGATACGCATAAACGGGCGATAGCAGAAGGTGTTAAATTTGCAGGTTGTACGGTACATTTTGTCCGCGCTGAAATGGACCATGGCCCTATCATTATTCAAGCAGCTGTACCTGTTTACCCAGACGACAGTGAGGAGACGTTGGCTGCCAGGGTGCTTAAAATTGAGCACCGGATATATCCAGATACCGTTTTGGCTATCGCAGAAGGCCGGGTCAATGTATATCAGGAACGCGTTTTTATAGCGGACTCAGTTCCGCCAAGGGAATCATCAATTAACCCCATATGATATGGGGCCTCATTCAGCTGATCTTGCGTGACGTCTTAGGGCAGGCTTATAAGCATCTCACAACATAAGGAGATAACTACATGAGTAGCAAGTCGAATTCACAACCAAATTCGTCCGCCGAAATGCAAGTACCGACGGCACTCGTTAAAGAGCGCCTCGCGGGATGGAACGCCTTCACAAAGTTTATCGTTATCAACTGCGTTGCTATCGCCGGCTTTCTTCTTTTGATGCTGTTATTTTTTAAAGTTATCTACTAACCAACAATTTCTTCTTGCTTGAAGAAGTAGGCGATTTCGGTTGCTGCGTTTTCAGGACTGTCTGAACCATGCACTGAATTAGCCTCTATACTTTCAGCAAATTCTTTGCGGATGGTGCCTGCATCGGCGTTGGCGGGATTGGTTGCTCCCATTATTTCGCGGTTGCGTGCGACAGCATTTTCCCCTTCAAGCACTTGAACAACAACTGGGCCTGAACACATAAAAGCGCATAGATCTTTAAAAAAAGGCCGCGCCTTATGGACGTCATAGAAACCTTCTGCTTGTTCACGGCTTAACCTTAAGCGTTTTTGCGCTATAATGCGCAAACCAGATTCCTCAAACTTGGCGTTGATTTTGCCAGTTAAGTTGCGACGCGTAGCATCTGGTTTAATGATAGAAAGCGTCCGCTGGACAGCCATAATCTAACTCCTGAAATGAAAGGAATGAGCGGGGTTATAGACGGGGAATAATGTATGTGCAAGGGCGTGTTACGCTTAGGACTTGCCATAGCAATTATATTTGTTCTCAAAACAGACTTGCTGCAATCAGGATTTTTTGGGCATATGTCTAAGAAGAGGGTCGGTCCAAGATAAAGGGAGTGCCGCCATAAGTCTGACGAGCGCATACATCGGAAAGGGAAAAGCAATCCTCGCTTTATTCTTGGCTAATCCCTCTTTTATGATTTGAGCTGCGCGTGCAGCTGGCATGATAAAAGGCATGGCGAAACGGTTCACCTCTGTCATGGGCGTCTTGATGAAGCCGGGACAAATAACATTTACCTCTACGTCAAAATGGGCCATTTCGTTGCGCAAAGCTTCACCATAGATACGCACCGCTGCCTTGCTGGCAGCATAAGAGGGTGCCCCTGGTATCCCGCGAAAGCCGGCTAACGAACTCATGATTGCAATTTGTCCCCGTCGCCGCCGCATCATGATCGGCATTGCCGGCTGGATGGTATTCAAAACACCCGTAACGTTCGTATTGAATATGGCACGTGATTGGTCATCACTTTCATATCCTCTGCCAGTACCAGCTGAGATACCAGCATTGGCTATAATGAGATCGAGCGGTTCTATGGCATCACAACTTTCGATCCAGCTAGCGACTGTCTTAGTATCGGTGACTTCGCCACATTTTGTCGTGACGATGGCGCCTTGGCGCTCGGCACGCGTTGCCGTTTTGGTCAGTCGGATTGGGTCTCGGCCATGGAGAGACAGGTGTATGCCAGGCATAGCGTAGCGTTCGGCCAATGCGGCACCTATACCGCTCGAAGCACCAGTAATGGCTATATGTTTGGGGTATTGCATGGAATGGCATATTGCTAGCTGAATTGACAAAACACTAGCCCAAATCAACTCGCCTCGTTAAATTGGCGCACCTCGTTAAATGACACACCCTGGCGCACTATGGGGATAAAACAGAATCTATGGATGAGCGTTATGCATTTGGCGATATCCAACGCCGTGGCTTGATGATGGTCTTGTCATCGCCGTCAGGCGCCGGCAAGACAACAATTTCACGGCATTTGCTCAGCTCTGATCCCAATATAATGCTTTCCGTATCGGTTACGACGCGCGCCCCGCGTAAAAACGAGGTCGATGGCCGGGATTACCGTTTCGTTGATCTCGTCGATTTTAATCTTATGGTCAATCGTGAACAACTTTTGGAGCATGCCAAAGTATTTGGTAACTACTATGGCACGCCGCGGTTGCCGGTAGAAAATACGCTGACTGAGGGTCGTGACGTGTTATTCGATATTGACTGGCAAGGTACGCAACAGCTTGCAGAAAAAGCGCGCGATGATCTGGTTAGTGTGTTTATTCTTCCGCCTTCATGGCGTGAGTTAGAGCGTCGGCTCCATACGAGAGCGCAGGATGAGCCATCCGAAATAAATCGCCGCATGGCCAAAGCCTCCGATGAAATGAGCCACTGGGCCGAATATGATTATGTAATCATTAATCGTGATATCAATCAAAGCGTTGCTGCTGTGAAAGAAATTTTAAATAGCGAACGGCTCAAGCGTCGTCGTCAAATTGGCCTTGCAGAATTTGTCAAAGGTCTAAAAGAAGGACATTAAGCGAACTTTTTGGCTAGCCCCTAAAGCTTTCGCACTAAATTCTCAAAATCTTCTACAGATAAATCTTCAGCACGTAGTGTTGGATCTAGTCTTGCGCGTATCAGGAGTGCCTCACCACCGAGCGCTTGCAGGCTGGAGCGCAGCATTTTTCTGCGTTGACCAAACGCCGCGGCTGTTACCATTTCCAACTTCTCAAGTGGGACGTCGTGTTGCCTTTGCTGGCGAGGTACCAGATGAACAACGCTCGAATCGACTTTGGGTGGTGGTGTGAAGGCGCGTGCGGGAATATTTATCACGCGCTTAACATGGCAACAAAACTGCGTAATAACGGATAAACGTCCATAGGCTTTGTTGCTGGGTTTGGCTATAAGTCTGTCTGCTACTTCGGCTTGAAACATCAGTGTCATACTACGGAAATCGCTCATATGATGAAGCCAGTTCAAAAGGAGAGGGGTTGCAATATTGTAAGGCAAATTGGCTACAATCGCACGCGGCGCATTAGCTAGGTCCGCTAGGTTTATTTCAAGAGCGTCTGCCATAAGGACTTCAAGGCGATTTTCTGAAATATTAACGAGTTCTTCCAACGCTGCAAGGCAACGACGGTCTTTCTCGATGGCGATGATCTTTTTCGCGCGGGTGTGGAGTAAGGAACGTGTCAGCCCACCAGGCCCTGGGCCGATTTCAAAAACAGTGCAGTCGCTTAAATCACCAGCTAATTCGGCAATTCGGCGCGTCAGATTAAGATCGCAGAGAAAATGTTGTCCCAATGACTTCTTGGCCATAAGCTCATAACGCTTAATAACCTCGCGTAGGGGCGGAAGCATTTCAAGTGCGGGCATAATCTCGAGGTTGGACCATCATGGAACCGTTGTTAATTTGACATCCAAGTAGGCCTCGCGGCGCAAGTCTCGTAGTAATCGCCGCGCTTGCAGTTCAAGTTTTTCAGTGCCTATGGAATTTAAAATGGCAGTGCGGTCTATGTTGTCTGGTATCTTGCGACCGCAGACGAAAAGGATCAAAGCTCCCTTATCCGTGGCCATGGCGTCGCTCGACTTGTTGACGGGCAAATCGCGTACTTTATTGACCAGCCATGATGGCGCCTTGTCGAGTTTAACTTCCCCCAAATCTTGCCAATGCCAAAGTGGAAATTGTTGTGCAAGTTTAGTTGACAAATTGTTGCAGTCCGTAATTGACGAACGCAGCTGATCAGATTCTCTTAGTAGAGCCTCTTTGTTGGGATTGTTACCAAATGGCCGAAAGGCCTGCTGAAGATTGATGGACATATCTTTGACATCACCAAGCGCAATAGTCCGCTTTTCGCGCACGCCGAGAATATGGTAGCCGTTTGATGCTCGAATAGGGCCAACGACTTCCCCAGTTTGCGTTGCAACCAAAGCTTTATTCAGTTCGGGTGATAATTGTCCTTCTTGTATCCAGCCAATATCGCCACCCGTAGCAGCACCAGTGCTTTGCGAGAATTGCCGTGCAATTTCGCCAAAGTTGCCGCCGCTTTTTAATTGCTGCACTAGATTTTCGGCAAATTGTTTGACCTGATCTTCTTCCTTGGGGTTATCTACCGCAAGAAAGATTTCGCTAACGAGAAACTCTTCCTTGCCGGCATTGGCGCGTATGCGTTCGACGGCGGCATCAACTTCATCATCGCCTACATCCACGCGCGGACGCAATTCACGTTGTACGACCTTGTTCCAGGCAATACCGGCGCGCACCTGAGAAATCAGGGCGTCGGCAGACACGCCATGTTGCGTGACATAAGTCTTCATATCGCCAGGAATATGATTTTCCTCGGCAATTCTTGCCAAAGCTTGATCGATCTCATCTTGTGAAACCGTTATCTCTTGTTTTTTTGCTTCTTGCATCTCCAGCTGTTCGTCGATCAGCGTATGTAAAATTTGTGGCAATATTTTCTGCCTGATTTGCTCGTTATCAGGGAAACCAGATGACAGTAAACCCATAGCAATCCGTTCCCGCACATCTGAGGTTGATATGATGCTGTCATTGACCACGACGGCAATGTGTTCATCAATTGCACCTGTTGTGGGAGCCGCCGCTGCTGGCAATTGATCAATGCGCTGCGCCCACACAACGGATGGTATGGCAGCGATAGCCAGAAGGAAAAATGCAGACAGGATATAACGCATGCTATGTGCTAACAGATAATATGAAATATGTCATGCTGATCACGGTGTCCTGATATATCTATTTTTGAATTCGCCAGAAATCCCAGAAATCCCAGACTACCAGGCAAACAAGGAAAAGAAAAAGCGTTAAACGAAAAATAAATATATCACCAACGAGGCGTACAAAAATGACATCTATCATAGCAATCAGAAGCCCACAAACTAGCATCGATAGAAATGTAGCGATATGCGAGACAAGTAGGTTGCTCTGGTTGGATTTAATTGAGAATTGGTAACTAAACTGGAAGCAAGCAAATAAAGGTGCGACAATAACGAGGCCTACGAATAGCAGGAGCGTATTAAGCGTTTGGGGGTTGGTTACAACCATGAATTCTCTTTGTATGATGGGGTATGACAATATCAACACGACAAAAAGAATGAAATTCTTCAGAAAATTCCACTTCATCTGGTCAAGTTTCATGGGTGCTTTCCTCATTGAACGAGCGTCAGCCATCTTCCAAGTAGAGTAAGGCTGCATTACCAAGCGTTAGTGCGGCAACCGGGATGGCCCAAGCCGAGAGAAACACGGGCAGAGTTTCGTTTGACCCCATGGCGGTGACCACATTATTGAGCGAATAGATCAGACTACCTATGAAGAATCCAGCTAGTACCGTTACCATAATACCGCCGCGCCGGCTCATGCGTAAGGAAAAGGCGGCTGCAAAAAACACCATGGCACAAAGGAGCATAGGTTGCGCGAGCAAGGTCTGAAAGGCTAACTCGTGTCTTCCTGGCGGCAGACCGATAGCCTTAAGGGCACGCACAAAGCCAGGCAGTTGCCAAAATGAAATAGTCTCTGGAGCTGCCATACTCTCTTGGATTTTGTTAAGTGTCAGTGCGGTTTTTAGCTGATAATGCTCGACAGCTTCGGGAGCTTTTTCATCCCAATTGAACCAGGCATTATCAATTTGCCAGTAGCCATTTTGCAAGACTGCCTGAGGTGCGTCTATACGACCCAAATAATGATCATTTGTATCGTATATAAATGCCATCAGTGGTGTTAGCGTCAGTGGATTTAATTCAACATGGTCGGCATGGAGTAGATAACGTCTGTCGGCATCATGCTGGCGTAGCCACAACCCGGCGCCGGTCAATTCGAGTGTTGGAACTCTTTGCAGATAATGCAGCTCAAGTTCTTTGTATTTAGCGTTGAGCGTTGCGCCAACAGGATTGATCATCGTTACATTAAAGAAGCTAAAGAGCAGCGTGATAAGGAGCGCAGGTGCAAGGAATTGCCAGGCAGAAATTCCGGCCGCGCGGGCAACAATCAACTCCTGACTTCTGGTTAGTCGCCAGAAGGTAAACATCCCCGAAAAAAGAACAACAAACGGAAGAATTTTTTCTATCGTTTCAGGCAGTTTAAAAACACCCATTTTGACAACGAGCAAAAATGTCGTGTCAGGTCTGTCTGCGGCGCGGCGCAACAGTTCGGCTACTTCGAATAAAAAAATTACGCCAGCAAGGGATGTCAAGAATATCAAAAACCACAGCAGATACATGCGCCCAAAATATCGTGTGAGGGTCCAATGTTGGATCATGTCGTGGCCGCTGCTGCTAACGCTGTTGCTGGAACAGGTTTGCGGAGAATTTTTGAATTAAGCAGTATCAAACAAAGCGGTGTCGGGGCTAGGACAACTATATAAAGCACCAAAGCCAACCAGCTTTCCTTGGTGATAAGACTTGTCGTCGAAAGCGTTGCCGCTTGGACAATGGTAACAGACAAGGCAGCTATGAGAATACGCTTACTCATACCGCGCCGATTGAACTCACCGGCGAGAATGGTGGTAAGTCCGATAAGCGCGTACGATATGGCCAATAAGGGGGTTGCTAAACGTTGCTGGAGTTCGGCCATGAGACGCTCTGGCGAGGCTCGGTTCTTGAGCATCTGTAGAGACGGATTAAGTAGCTCTTGAAGAGTTTGCTCGCGCGGGTCTGGCAAACGAAGTGTCTCGGCGCCGCGCAGGGCTTGTAAATCTAATACGTAGCGGTCGAATGTCAGCTGATCCAAATGTCCTGTTGTGCGGTCCATTTCCTGCCGTTTACCATTGAAAACGACGATCTGCGGCTGGCCGTTGACGACGAGCATCTGACCTTTATCGGCCATGATTGTAACTGTGTTATCCGGCTTGCGCACATCGTGAAGCAAAATACCCTGAAGCTCGCCATTGCTGCCGCGCTCCCGCGCATAAAAAGTTAAGCCATCGGTGATGTCGTTAAAATTTCCAGGTCGTGCTAGAAACACAGAGAAATTATCGCGCACCGAATACTGCAACGCTACAAGTTCACGGTTAGCTGCCGGCGTTAGCCATAATGTCAGGGCATAGCAAATGATCATGACAATAGTGGCAAGCACAAGCGCTGGCATAGCTTGACGCATGGGGCTAATGCCAGCGGCCCGTAAGATTACCAGCTCGCTGTCGATGGCGAGCTTGTGATAGACAAATGTTACTCCAACCGCCAAGCCCAGTGGCAATACCAAGGGTAGAAATGTTGGCACCGATAGTCCCATGAGCTGGAAAAAGATCCATAAAGTTGAAGAGTTATCGATGACCAAGGACAAAAGCCGGAACATTTGAGTAAACAGGACAACAATAGTCACAGCCACGCCCGCAAAGAGAAAGGCGGTTAGCAATTGCCGAAACAAATAGAGGCCGAGGCGATTGGTCATGGGCATTGTTCTTAATAGGTTTGGGTCCATACAGCAACTTTTGATGCTTCTGGGGTCAGCCATTTACCTTGATAAATAAGGTATTCCAAAGATAATTTGCGTTTTATAAGCAAAACATGTCACCCGAGCCTTTCGGTCTGATATAGTGGACAGTCAACCAGAGCCTAGCTAGATAAAAGTTTCGTTCATGCCATACTGATATTTGTCCTGACATTGACCTTTGCGCCTACTATCAGATAACAAATATGTCCAAGGGTCTCTCTTACTTGAAGGTTTAGAAAATGCTCAAAATTGTATTCTCGCCCGCCACACTGCCAAATAGAGGTGTCTTGGTTCTCACGGTTGCTACCGGGCAGAAGTTGGGCGAAGAAGGTCTGAGGCTCGATCGTAAATTAGGCGGTGTTTTGAAGAAGGCGATGGCTGCCAGCACTTTTTCAGGCGCCAAAGAACAGTTGCTGACCATAGTGGCGCCAGCCAAATCGCGGTTGTCGCGTCTCATCTTAGTAGGCCTTGGTGATCCGATTAAGGCGTCAGATGTCGTCATGCAACGCATTGGGGGCACGGCCATGGCAGCGCTTCAGGGCAACAAGGATACACATGCAATTTTGCTTGTTGATGAGTTCAAGGGATCGTCATTGCCGGAAGGCGAGGCCGTGGCACAGGCTGCCTTCGGCGCTCGACTACGTTCCTATCGCTTCGACAAATACCGCACTAAATTAAAACCGGATCAAAAGGAACATCTTAAAACACTCACGGTTGCCAGTGCCCATGCCGTTAAGGCGCGCAAGGCCTATTTGTCACTTGATTGTATTGCAGATGGCGTATTTCTTACGCGCGATCTGGTTTCAGAGCCACCCAACATCATTTATCCTGAAACATTGGCTCAACAATGCAACACCTTGAAATCTTTGGGAGTTAAAGTTGAGATTTTAGACGAAAAACAGATGAAGAAATTGGGTATGGGAGCCCTACTTGGCGTGGCCCAAGGGAGCGCCAAACCGGGTCGTCTCGTCACGCTCAGTTGGCAAGGTAATGCTTCTGCTAAGGACAAACGGCCGGTGGCCTTCATCGGTAAGGGCGTGACGTTTGATACAGGTGGCATCTCCATCAAACCTGCGGCTGGCATGGAAGATATGAAATGGGATATGGGAGGCGCAGGCGCTGTCATCGGTGCTATGAAAGCCCTGGCAGGACGCAAGGCAAAAGCGAATGTCGTCGGTATTGTTGGTTTGGTTGAAAATATGCCATCCGGTACGGCGCAACGTCCTGGTGATATCGTTACATCAATGTCTGGGCAAACGGTTGAGGTGATTAATACTGATGCCGAAGGCCGTCTTGTTTTGTGTGATGCCATTTGGTACGCACAAGAAAAATTTAACCCAAGATGTCTGATTGATTTGGCAACGCTCACCGGTGCAATAATAATTTCTCTTGGCCATGAGTATGCGGGCCTATTCAGTAACGACGATACGCTTTCCAGTCAGTTAATAGCAGCCGGCAAAAAAGTTGAGGAAGAGTTATGGCGATTTCCAATGGGTGATGCTTATGACAAGGATATTGATTCGCCAGCAGCAGATATGCGCAATATTGGTTCAGGTCGTGGAGCCGGCAGCATAACGGCGGCACAGTTTATTTATCGATTCGTCAAAAAAGGCACACCCTGGGCGCATCTCGATATCGCCGGCATGGCTTGGCAGAATAGAGACAAGCCCGTCGTGCCCAAAGGCGCCACCGCCTATGGCGTTCGCTTGCTTGATCGCTTTGTGAGCGATAATATCGAAGGCAAATGAGCGAAATTCGGTTTTATCATCTGACGCGTAAATCGCTTGAAGAAGCATTGCCCGAGTTATTAGAAAAAACACTCGAACGTGGTTGGCGTGCAGTCGTGATGGCTGGCTCGCAAGAACGTGTCGAGGCGCTGGCACAACATCTCTGGACCTATCGACCCGATAGTTTTCTGCCACACGGCAGCGCTAAAGATGGTCATGCCGAAGAGCAGCCCATATGGCTTACGTCAACAGATGAACGTCCCAATAATGCGGCCCTCCTTTTTCTAACTGATGGAGCAGGATCAGACAATATTGGCGATTACCAAAGGGTCTGTGAAATATTTAATGGCAACGACGATGCTGCCATTGCTTCCGCTCGACAGAATTGGGCAAAATACAAGGCTGGCGGCCACGAGCTAAGCTATTGGCAGCAAGGAGAAGAGGGGTGGAAAAATAAGTCCAATGATGCGTGATACGTATTGGTTATAATTTATTTAGTCACTGTATGGATTGCGCTTTTTTTAAACTCACCAATTTCGCAACGTTTTGATTGTGCTCGCTAAGATCTTTTGCGAAGACATGACCGCCAGTTCCATCGGCAACAAAATACAAATAGTCATTGTTTTCAGGATGTAAGGCAGCTTCGATCGAAGCGCGTCCCGGATTACAAATGGATTTCGGCGGTAATCCATCATTTGTATAAGTATTATAGGGGGAGGGGAAAGTAAGATCGTCATGCGTCAATTCACGGTCCAGAGGTCCCTGACCGTGTGTTACGGCATAGATGACGGTTGGATCTGATTGCAGACGCATATTTTTCTGCAAACGATTATAAAATACACCAGCGATGCGCGGACGTTCTTGTGGCTTTCCAGTTTCTTTCTCTATGATGGATGCCATCACCAAGGCCTCGTCGGGCGTTTTTAAGGGAATGCTTGTGTCGCGGTCGGCCCATAGTTGGTGAAGTGTTTCTTGCATTGCTTTTTGCATTCTTTCAATAATGGTCGATCGCATGTCGCCATAACTGTAGCGATAGCTTTCTGGCAGCAACGAGCCATCGGCAGGAATAGTCGTAACATCACCCATAAAGGTCGAATTATTTTTAAGCAAATCAACAATCTCAACTGAAGTTAATCCTTCGGCCACCGTATAAAGACGTACAACGGAATGTCCTTCATGCATCATCAGCACGATATCGGCTAAACTTTGATGCGGCGTGAACTCATATTCGCCAGCTTGAAGGGCGCCGTTTGCCAAAATCTTGACAGCGAGATGGAACATGACTTGGTTGGGAATAATTTGCTCACTCTCGAGCATGGCGCCGATTTCAGGGGAACGCATGCCGTGCGATATCACGAGTGTTTTCGTATCTGTGACAGGCCCAGGACTTAGAATTGCCGCTGCGCTGAGGCCGATGGGCAACAAAATGATGACGGTTAGCAAGGCTATAATACGTCCCAACCTCAACTTAGGCTGGGATGGCGATGGCGTTTCAGCGCCAGAAACGGGGTCCTCAGATGACGGCTCTGTCAATGGATCCTCTATAAACTTGTACGTCTTTGACCTTAGACGCTAGCGCCTAGATTGCGAAGCAAAAATTTAAATCGAATGGCATGCCGATATTGATTGGGAGGATGGCTATATGGTTGCATATCCGATAAAATCACTTTTGAAAGTGGACCTGCAGTAATCAGGATATTGCCGATGATTGTGACATTCTGCCTACAAGAAGATACTGGGGAAGTCTCCTCGGTCGAACGTGCGCGATATACCATAGGCTCGGTACGCAAAAACATTCCAGGCGCTAAGATAGTGCAACTGTCAAATGACACTTTTCCTGGTATCGAAGGGGTCGACGAAGTGCTGCGCCACCCTTATAGAGGGGATTTTATTATGTGGGGGTTTGGGGCCATGATTAAGCTCTGTGAGCGGCCGGAAAACATCCTGCAAATTGCGACGGATGTATTGGTTTGTAAGAATGTGAGAGACGTATTTAATGACGACTTTCATGTTGCCGCTTGCCGGTATCCGGCAAAAGATAGAAATGACAATGCATTTTGCGGCGACGTTGATTTCATAAAACCAGGCGGCGGAGAGATATTTAATCAGGCCTTGGCCGTTTATCAGTCGTTTCGTGTCAAGGATGGCTGGGAAGGCGGACAAACGGCATTTCTACGCGCGACGATCGATACAAGTTTAACTATAAAAGAACTTGATTACGATACCTATTGTCGAACACCTGACAAACAGCAAGATAATTTGGATGAGGCCGCACTTATTCATTTTCGTGGACCTCGTAAGCTCTGGATGATTGATTATGCAAAGACAAAAGGTTATTAAGCGGATTAATCTGAAAGGCGATAAGAATAATATCGTCTACTGGATGTAGTGTTTATATAAAACGAAAGGGTATTTTATGAATAGGTTATCGATATTATTTAAGGCCTATGGTGCGAGATTGCTCATGCCGTTGGAGGATAAGTTACCGATTGCTTCCTTGGCTGCGGCGTTGGGTACTTGTATTGCAGCTTATGTTGCTTATAAGGGACTTCCTTTAGAGTTTGTCGAGGCTAGCTTGATCACAACAGGTTTATATATGAATAAACTAGCGCGAAACGCTCAAAATTGGGACGGCAATATTTTACAGCATTATGGAATTGATTGTAATGTTCGACGACATGCCAATCGCATCAGAACGGCAGGTAACGTTTTGATGACACTAACGAGTGCCGCTATAACGGCTGTCACACAACGTAGGTTTCCAAATACAGAATTAGCAGGTGCTGCCGCTGTCGCGACACTCGCCCTGGGCGCTCTTACGCAGACGGGTGTCAATCGACGCGGTGGTTGGCGGCAATTATTGAGAGCTACGCGATAGGAACGTGTGCGAAATACACCGAGAGTCAATTCAAGAGGAGAGGATGTTGCAAGAAATGTCTTTCAATATCCTATGAGAAGAATCTTTCCGTCTGAGCTTATGGCCTATTTAAAATAACTTTAGAACGGCTTGTGACAGTTGGCCTGATATACCCAGCGACGCAACACTTAATTGGTTCTGTGCCTGGAGTGCCAGAAGGCTTGCGGCTTCCTGATTGGTGTCCGCCAAAGTCAGGTTATCTGACGCCGTTTGAAGGTTATTGATCAAATTGGATGTAAAATCCTGATTGGTTTGGATCAATGTAGCGTTATCACCGAAGCTAGCGGCGTTGGCATTCAATGTCGACAATGCACTCTGTAATTGTGAGTTGGCTGCATTAATGTCGGCTGTCGTCGCAAAACCGTTCGATACACTGGTGATGTTGAGACCGCTTGATGTGACGTTAACGCTGGGAATTGTCACTCCCGATGTATTGTTGGCATTGAAGTTCACTGTGAGACTTGTTGATGTGTTATTGATCAAATTAGTGCCGTTAAATGTTGCGTCATTGACCAGCTGATCGAGCTGGGGAAGCAGCGCGTTATATTGTGTTGCTAAATTGGCCCGGGTGGTCGTATCCGTGGTGCCGGCTGCTTGGGCAGTTATTCCTTGAAGCTGTTGAACGACTTGGGTGACATCTGAAATCGAACTCGTGGTTGAATTTACAGTCGCCAAAGAGGTTGCGAGATTGTCCTTTAGGCTCGCGAGGTCATTTGCCTGCTGAAGAAAATTCTGCGAAGCGTAAAATGCCGTCGCGTTGTCCGAGGGCGAATTAACGGATTTACCAGTAGACAACTGTTGCTCTGTTGTCTTCAATTGCTGTTCATTGTTGGCTAGTGCCGTCAAGCTTGACTGCAGAGAAAATGAATTAGTTACATTGCCTATGGTCATGATGACATGATCTCCGCGTTTAAGACGGATTTATTTCTGTATATTTTTGGGTGATGGCAATTTTAGCTATTTTTCCCTAAATTCAGGTTAAAACTATAATGTTGATTAAAATATGCGCTAAATAATTTGCTAAGTTGAGAGCTACAGCGACCCTTTGCGGAAGTCTTAAAGCATCAAGTAAAGCAAGTGCAATAACTCTGATAGATTAAGGAAGCGTCTCAGTAGATATTTTTTAGTTGTCTGCATTCGCCATGTAAAGGATCAAAGCCAACAAGGTTAATGTCATGCTATTAACTTACATGCGGCCTTGCCCTCAACCACATATGGTGGCAATAATATTCGGCATATGTTAGTTAATTAGAGCTTCCATATATTGAAGGTTGAGCATTCAATTTGATAAATAGGATCGATGCATGTTCTCTGCGTTTTACGTCCGCGAATCAACCAGGTATAATTTAGCCGTAGCAACCGATAGGTGTCTGGAAAGAATTATCCCTGATTTTGGTTTTGGTTATTCTGAATACTATCCTCGGACAGCATTAGGGATCGTATTAAGTAATCCTTTGATATTGTTATTTAGGCCCAGATCAGTGGGGGCTATGCTTTTTGGTGATTTTTTCGAAGATTATTTGCAGAAACTAAATAATATTCGTACTGACTGGCGAATAACGGAAGCAGATTTAAATCGCGCGCATTCAGAGAGTGATTACCGTGACTTGTTCTGGAATATGTGTGGCTTGGTCAAAGGAGATGATCGAGCGACTGCTTATTTGATTTCATATGTTTTGAAATTCAATCGCACGGCGCCAGGGGCGAGCGCTGGTGCATTAAGTAGGATCTCACTTTCGTTTAGGCAGGGATTGTTTCAAGATCGCAACCAGCCAGGGCAATCCGGCGATCGCTCTACAGACATCGCTGGCAAAATATTTCTGGCTATGGCGGATGATTTTGTAGGGGCAGGGCATATTGTGTTGGGTCAGGAGTGGCAAGCCGCTGCTATGGAGAAAGCGGGGATCACTTCAACCGATCCACATATTGTTAAGACACCTCTATGGCTACGAAGTATTGGCAGGAGCATGACCAACACTTTGTGTATTCGTGGGAGAGTTACCGATAGAAAGATATACAAGCTGCTCGGTTATATGCTGGCTTTGGAAACCAGAGGCACAGTTGAGTATAATGTATTTAATAAACAGCTTCCTCAAAGCCAATATGTGCTCGATCATCTGGTTGCTGAACCAGAACATGCTAAGGCTATGCTGGAGGGGGTCAATCTTGGCATTACGTGCGCAAGAAATCCGCGAATGGCGCATCAATGGGTTATGGAAGGTTACAATAAATTTCATCGGCATGCATGGCTGCTTTGTGCGCTAGCCCCTCGCACGGCCTTAAAGGCAGCGGGAAACCCAAGCCAAATGGGGTTCCTTGATCATCCATGCCGGCCGACTATCGAACAGCAATGCATGAATGTATCTACTGGTGCAGCAACAAACCAAGGATTTGGTTTTTAATATAATCTCAAAAACAGCAACTGCGCTCTTTTTCCAAATACAATAGGCCGCACTTCAAGAAGAAGTCTACGTCTTCAATCTGAGACGCGGGCACCATTTTCGATCTGCCAAATCTCAGGTTCATCGCGACGAGGGTGTCGTTGTGCTAGCTCGGCTACAGGCGGAATTTCTGAACGTTCCCAGATGAACTCGAAATGGCGGCGGTAACTATCGGCAATATGCGTGTTACGAATTATGGCAATTCGCACAGTCGGAGACCATATGATTAGAGCTAATGTAGTTCCATATACCGCATAGGAAACTTCTCTAAAATATTCTTTAGGCATCCAGCGATAGAATGTAGGATAGCCAAACATCGTCTTGTCACCGTGAGCGATTAAACAGCGTTCTTTCACGCCAAAGCGCATCAAGCTTTTGTTATATTCTTCGTTCATGGCGCTGGTTACCATCTCAACCCATTTTTTTTCTATTGTATTACATAGCAATAGTTCCTTAGTGCCTTGACGATAGGCTTCCATAAAATCTCGCACTAAAGATTCGAGCGCACCTTCCCCTTCGCGTTTTTCTATGTCGAATACTTCGCGACGCAACGTTACTGTGCAGTCATCGCCAAATTCGATGTTAGCTTTTTCTAGGGCAGTTTTTATTGCCTTAATGGTCTCAAGTCTTGGGACGACTAATCCCGCTTCGATGTTATGGATGTTGCGCAATGAGAGACCTGCCGCTGCAGCCAATTGACGCTGTGACCAGTTCACCATGGCGCGTGCGGCGCGTATTTGTTCAATAGCAATCATCGTAGCGTTCCATGGGGCTAGGTTTGCATAAAATATGCAATATAGGTAATTATATAGGCAATTTAATCATAGATATCCAGTTTGGTTACGTATTAATTTCTAAGCCAAGACAATGAGTTACGCCAAAAATTCTCAAATTGGCCTCATCCAATTGGTCGCATCTAATGGAATCTGAAAAATTGCGCGAAACGCCTGACGCTCCATTATTTTCTTATGACGAAGCCTTTAGCCGCAATCTCGGATGGGTCACCGCTTTCGAACAACAAGAACTCCGTTATAAGCGTATAGCCATTGCTGGAATGGGAGGCGTTGGCGGTTCACATCTTCTGACGCTGACCAGGCTTGGCATTGGCGCCTTTAATATTGCCGATTTTGACAATTTTGAGCTGGCAAACTTCAATCGGCAGGCTGGCGCATCGCTATCATCTATCGGCAAATCAAAAGCCGATACGATGGCCGAGATGGCACGCACTATTAACCCTGAACTCGATATTAGGAAGTTTAAGGACGGCGTTACGGATAATAACATCAACTCATTTCTTGAAGGGGTCGATGTCTATCTCGACGGGCTCGACTTTTTTGTTCTCGATACACGACGCAAGATTTTTTCCCTTTGTCATGAACTTGGGATTCCAGCCGTCACAGCAGCGCCTGCTGGTATGGGGGCTGCCTATCTTGTTTTCACAAAAGACGGAATGAGTTTCGAAGATTATTTCTGCATGCGCGATTTTCCAAAAGATAAGCAGATGGTTCATTTTCTTTTGGGGCTAACCCCGGCCGGGCTACATCGTTCCTATTTGGTTGATAAAACACGTTTTGATATTAAAAATCAACGCGTGCCTTCGACAGGTCTTTCCTGCGAATTATGCGCTGGTGTTGCAGCTGCACAAATCTTGAAACTACTCCTCAAACGTGGTCCGATTTATGCCGCGCCCTGGTATCATCATTTTGATGCCTATAAGTGCAAATGGAAACGAGCAAGGTTGGTAGGTGGGAATGCAAATCTTCTCCAGCGCTTCAAAATTGCAATTACTCACCGTCAGTTTGAGCGTCTAAGCAACGCAGATCATCCACCACTTCCTGTACATAGTCGCGCTATCGAAGCCATTTTTGATCAGGCGCGCTGGGCCCCAAGTGGAGATAATACGCAGCCTTGGCGTTTTGAGATTATCGATGACAGCCATGCCATTATTTATCTGGCAACGGCAAAAGCTAGATCTATAGAAGATTTCTACGATTTCGATAATGGAGTACCAACCTTGTTGGCCGGAGGCGGTCTTCTCGAATCCATCCGGATTGCGGCAACGTGTCATCATCGTGACTTCACTTGGTCTCTGGATAGCGAGGAGAACGGTGTTTATCGGCTCGTTGTAAACTTGCCTAAAAATCCTACACTCAAGGCCGATAAGCTGGCAAATTTTATCTCAACCCGATCAGTCAATCGCGATCTATATCGCACGACACCTTTATCGGATGAGCAAAAACGAGCTCTTATGCTTACGCTTGGGGACGAGTTTTCTATAAGTTGGCATGAAACCTTTTTAGAGCGCTGGCAGCAAGCCATCAACAACGCGATGGCAACGGATATCCGTCTACGTATTCCTGAGGCTTTTAAAACCCACATGGCGATCTTGGATTGGACACAGAAATTCAGCCTTGCAAAAGTTCCAATCTGGGCCACAGGCCTCGACTGGATGACATGTAAACTTATGCACTGGTTGATGAAGGACTGGCGACGTATCGATTTCATGAACCGATTTGGTGGTGGAACCCTTATTGCCCAATTAGAAATGGGGTTGTTGCCCGGTTTGTTCTGCTCCAGCCATTTTATCATTTATTATAGAGAACAAGACGTGGTTACATCCCAAAAATACTTGCAAATGGGTCAAACCATGCAACGTTTCTGGCTCACGGCGACGTCGATGGGCCTTGTGATGCAGCCAAACACGGCAACACATATGTTTAGTCTGTTCGGACAACGAAAAGATGTCTTCACAAACGATAGCAATATGCTTCTAAAATCTGTGCGCCTTGGCCAGAGGCTTATGAACCAGATCGGCAAAAAACCATCCCAAATCGCCTTTATTGGGCGGATCGGCTATCCCAGAAAACAGCGCTCTAGCAGCCGTTCTGTGCGCCTACCTTTAACGGCGCTTTATGCAAAAGAAGCTCCTGCTAAAACCAAACCTTCTCTTTACGATTATTATCATAGCATTTTCGATTCTGTTATTGCCGATACGGATGCTCTTCGCAACGAATGCTATAAGCTGAGGTACAAGGTCTATTGTCTCGAATATGATTGGCAAAAAAATAGCAATAAATTCAACTCAGCCCAACTTGAGAAAGACGAGTATGATACGCATTCCGTACATGCTCTATTACGTCATCGAGAAACAGGTCTTTTCATCGGCACGGTCAGGCTCATTCTGCATCCAGAAAATGCGACAACCGGAGTGTTTCCTGTCCATAAAATCTGCACTGAAAATAATCTTCAGATACCACAATTAGTGCCTTTGAAAAATATGGCAGAAATTTCCAGATTTTGTATTTCTCGGGAATTACGTCGCCGTGTGGCCGATACATTGAGAGGGTCTGGCTATACAGAAGAGGAATTAGCCTTTGATCGGGCGCGTATCATTCCGGCGATGTCTCTTGGTCTCATAAGCATGCTCTTTTTGCTCGCCAAACAACATAACGTGAAACAGTGGTGCGCGGAGATGGAGCCATTCCTCATCGATCTTTTGGCAAAACTGGGAATATATTTTGATCCGGTGGGTCCGCTTATTGAATTCCACGGACAACGTCAGGTTTGTCATAAACTAGTCGATGACTGGGTCAATCGTATTTCTCAGGAACGCCCGGATATATGGGAGATTGTTACTGACAAGGGTCGCTATTACACAATCAACAATAGTCGTTACCAGTCTCATACAAACGTAACGATCAGGTAAGCGTATATAAGGAAACACACTTAAACTTTATTGTTAAGCCACGTGGTAAAGTACGGTTAATCAATGACTTCCGGCAAAGCCAGGTACATTTTGAGAACTCATAGGCCTATTTTTTCATTTTTAGTTGAAAATAAATTTACCATGTTTTTTCTTTGACTTCCATTGTATGTCTGGTAGGTGAGTACGAAGAAGTAAAGCAACTGATATTTTCAGGAAAGCTTATTGTGAAATTTGGAACAAAAGATATAACTCGTTTAATGCGGAAATATGGTGTCGGCATCTGTGTATCTGCGCTGACTGTGCTATTTTTTCTTTTTCTGAGTACAGACTATGCATATAGCCAGCCATCTGGCTTTAACAACTTCACAATTATCGCGATTGCCAAAAATTTTCCTGGACTTGACCCAACCGGCGCTGCCGATAGCACTAACGCCTTGCAGGCGGCTTTGAATGAGGCCGGAGGTAAAAGGCTTATATTGCCCGGGGGCACCTACACTGTCACTTCCCTCGCTATGCCGAAAAATGGCGTCAACATATTTGCGACCGGCGCAAAGCTAGTGCTCGGCGGAAACGCTATTGATGGCACACCGATTTTATCGATACCTAAATATTCCAAAAATATTCAAATTGATGGACTTGAAATCGACGGTCGTTCAAATGTTCTTACGCAATTTACCAAGATAAGCAGCATCGTTTCGAGCGGTCATGTGACAGACGTGCTTCTGAACAATATATATTTTCATGATATTCCGTTGAGTGCCGTAGAGCTTTCCAGCGGAGATGCCAACTGGGAAATAGCCAATAATCGGATAGTGCATACCGGCCGCCACGGCATCGCCGTCGATTACATAACAGAACAGGCACATGATCTTTATTTCCATGACAACCACATTGAAGACTGCGCTTTGTCCCCCATGACAATTATCGCAGGCAACGGCGATGGAGGAGCGAGTGATCCAGGTGCCCAAGCTTCAGCAGGGGTAGAGAATGTTAATATTTCGAAGAATTACGTTAGCCATAATGGCCTCGATATCAACGGATATAGCCCTAACAACAAGGACATCGTGATTACGGAAAATACAATTGAAGATAATGGTATTATCAACCAAATGGGGCACGCCATTCATTTTGCAGGAACAAACATCATCATCACCAAAAATATCGCTCACAACACGGCAATCACTGCCATCGAGATTTCCGGGTGGCCGAACGGCAATCCAACACCATCGGTAGGTTTCGATATTAGCGACAATGTAGTTGAAAACGTTCTTTCTAATCAAAACCCGAGATGGGGTGAAGGAATTCTTGTTCAAAACGCGTCCGATGGTAAAATTAGCGGCAATCAGGTTTCTGGTACAAAGCAATGCCCAATTGAAGTCGATGGCAATGCTCTAGACGCAGGTGGCCCACAGATTAGAGACGTTACGATAACAGGCAATGCAATCACGAATAGTCCGAAGTTAGGCAATGATGGTATTTGCGTATCTCATGCGGTTATGGTTCTAATCAAAGACAACAATTTTATCCCCTGAAGTGAACCCGATCTATTTCATCCACATGACTGATATAGCAAGAAGCCGAATACCTTAAGTGGCCTGGGTCCGCCCCATTTTCCATGCAACAAGGCATGCGCCAGACAAACAAAGCCATAAAGCTATTCCAAAAAGAGATAATTGAACGCCACCAATACCCGATATCCACCCTATAAGGGCACTCATGGGTATTGCGAGCAGAGACGTCATAAAACTGAGTGTCGAAAGGATCGTAGCTCGTCTTTCAGACCCGACAAGCCGATTGATGGCTTCATTCACACGTGGAGCTGCAGCTCCATAAATGCAGCTTCCGCCTACCATCAATAAAGCCACCCCAGATAGTCCAATATGTAGTCCAGCACCGACGCAGACAAAAAACGCCAAGGCCCAAGCAAACATCAAGGCCCGAAAGGTATTAATCTTGCCGTCAAGAAGGTGCGCCCAATGGCTTGATGCGCCGCCTAAAAAGAATCCGACGGCAATCAGTATGCCAAAAGCAGCCTTTGGAAAATTGAGCGCCATGTAATAAGGCTGCTGCGATATCATGATGAGTTTGGTAGAACAAAACAGCACGGCAGTAAAAATGATAATAAAGCCCACTTCAGCATGACCATGCAGAGCATACTTTATTGTCTCGATTATATCGGCCACAGGATGCTTCTGTCCTATCCTTTTATGACGCTCGGGCTCATCTATCATAAGAACCGCGATGAGGGCAATAAAGTTTGCAATTAGTGTCGTATAAATAGGAAGATACCGATTAATTGAATACAGAAAACCACCCACAACGCTGGCCCCAGCTATGGCATAAAGCGACAACGCCATTCGTTTGCCTTCCTTTTTGCGATATTCATTTTTGCGATCTACGGAAAGTAGTGAATCATAAAGGAGAGCAGTGTTAGATCCTGACAACAGACTGTAACAAAGCCCAAGAAAGGTTTGGGCTAAAATGGCTTGCCAGAGACTATGGGCAATTAAAAGTATGCACCACCCGATCATATTGAGAATGTAGCCAAGTGCTAAAGTGTGTTTGCGCTTCCACACATCAGATATCCAGCCTGTCGGAACATCAAAAAGCACAATAGCTGCGGCATATGCTGTCTCTCCATATAAAAACTCTCTGTACCCAAGGCCTATCACCTCGCTGTAATAAGGTAATATGACCGGGATAAGAAACAGCATGCTACCGCAAACTGTAAAGAACCCGATGAGTTTCAGATTGCGTTCTATGCGCATGGTTGTGATCGAGCCCATTGAAATGGCAGACTAGAAAGTATAACTCTTGCGAGAAGTGCGTTGCTTTCTTTAAAAGAGTATCAGTTTGAGTTTTGTTTGATCTAATGAATTCAGCGACCTCTGCCTAAGGCATGTATAGTTTACTATCAAACTTTACCGGCATTAGGTAGGATTCTCGATCATTTCAGTGGCGGCTAAATCATTGAATTGGTGATGGAAAGGCATTGAACCTATGACATCTACCGTGTGAAAACATAGGAAATCAGTATGCGCTGGCAATTCAGAGATTTATCGCGTCTTTTTGTGCCTTAAAGTGCCGCCGGATATGCAAATGGGCAAATCAATTATGCGCTACTTCGTAAAAATAGTTGTCGTTTGTTTGATAGGCTATTGGTTATGGGGCGTATTTGATCCTTTTCGATTTGCCAAGCCGGGTATTGTTTCTCAGGAGCCGATAGAAACCGAAACCAAGCTTGCGTCATTTCCATTCACCTCATACGCGCTATTTCCGCGAACCTTTCTCATTGAACCTCGCATGACCTATGACATTTCTGGTCGTGTGTTGCATAAGCGGCAATATTTTACGAATGGGTTTTTCGGCGATATTATCCCGTACGATTTCGCGCTGGGCTGGAAAAGCATGTCCGATCTTAACATTATCCGCCCCTATATGAGTTTCGATCATCACGGCGTTCATGCTATCGGCCGGTATTATACCTTCAAATATCATTGGAACGCGGATACTCCGCCCGAATATATCGCCGCCATGGGCGATACCAGCATTAAATCGAACAATCATCTGATCCCAGCAAATATGGAAATTTTCTTGAAATTATGGCGCGCCAATACCGGCGATATTGTCCGCTTGCGAGGTTACCTGGTAGATGTTGAATGGTCGGAGCAACCGGGGTGGATATGGAAGACAGCCCTAACGCCTTCGGGCAACTATTTTACCAAGTGGGGTGACAACAAACCTGATTGTCAAACCATCTTTGTGACGGATGTGACGATTAATGAAAAAAACTTATTTGAGCAATGATTGCAGGGTGCTTGATAGAAAATTAGCTGATTTTGTCCAATGATAGCAACAAACCAGATCTTTGATATTAATATTGTGCGGACCATGCGTAAGATTTTCAAAATTCTCGCTAATTTGCGATACTTGATGATGGTTTGCATTGTATTAATAGCATTACTGCGTGCGGGCTGGCATTTGTCGGCACTCCACATGAAAGCCTTATGGCCCTTGCTTGGAATAGCCTGATTGCTATTTAGGATCAGAGAAAGCTGATTTCCACCTCTTAATTACAACTGAGCGAACTAAGTTTCTTGTTTTCCACCAGCGATATCTACTATTACCAATTCGCCTAGCAATAGGTGAAGTGATTTTTCGTCGGTGATAAGCAAACCCACGAGTATGGCTGAAAACCGAACGTCTCAGTCCGCCTTTGTTTTCATTGAGCCACTGTATGTCTCTTGTCATGTCCGAAATGTTACTACTTATACGAACACCTAACCTGAAGTTCGGGTAGTGGCTTTTAAATGCAGTAATTAAAAATCTAGCTAGGTGTTTCGTCAAAGGACTGCGTCTCTCTTCCGTGCTTAATATACCTAGCGATGCAAATGCATGTCTTAGCGAGTGATAGGCTTCTGGGCTAATTTCAGTTGAGGAATTCTCACTGTCTGCATATATCTTCTTAACATGGTGGTTCTGCCCACCAATATTTACCACAACGGTTTCAGATAAAGATTTATCACTTTTGTCACCCGTCCCCACCATCTGAATAGAGTAGCTATAGCCATCGTAACAAACTGCCCACTCATGGTCAGGAAAACATTCTCCCGTCACTTCATTCAGCAATACTGCCATCTCTTGTGCAGCACGCTCCAAAGGATCATGACGTAAATAACTCCTCGACATACTACCTCTAAATTATCAGACGCATGTAAATTGGCTCACTTTAACATATTATTAAATGCTATATTTTTTCTTAATACTTTCAGGGAAAGTAGCATCCAACAACAATAAGAAGCAGTGTTCGCATAAATTGATCCTGATAAATTTCGAAACCCGTTAGTCCTAAATTAAATCTAGCAATCTGGCTTAAACAGGCGATAGGGCGTATCCGAACTAGGGCTATCATATAGAGGCGGATGAGGGAAGGGAGACGGAAGAGAAAGCAGTGAAGGGCCAAATCGACGCACAGCTTTCAATATTAATTCACCATGCTGCTGTGTAAATGGTAAGTCTGCCTCTCTTGAGGTAACAACATCTCTTAAAGCTGGAAGAAAATCTCGAGGATCGTCATTTGAGTTCTTGCTGATCTTTGTCCCAATAACAGCAAAAAAAGGACGAACATCTGGGTCAACAGTCTGAAGGTCTTGCGCTCGATTGTACCTTGTAATATCCGACTGTAAATCACTTGATGTTTGCAATATCTTGGCTCCCTGAAGCCGAGCAATGGTTCGTAGCCTAAGTTCAGTATTTGAGATGAAGCTAGCCAGAGCGATCACGTTATGGCGATGAACATTAATGCCTTCTGGCAATGTAATTCTGGCGTTTGCATAAAGATCAGAAAAAACCATATGCCCTTCATAAGGTTTTAAGAAACTTCTCAAAACTCTGGCTTGTTTAGCCGCCATTACAGTATCTCGAATACGTATAGCGTCTTGAGGCTCTGAGATTTTGATCTCTTCAGCTCTAATTTCCATTTGTTCATGGGATAAAATGTCCGCGTTGCGTTCTTTATGCCACCTCCAATATACGTCGCCTTCAATACCGAAATTGTACGCTTGAAGCAGATGAGCGACTTCATGAATAAACTTATAATCGGCTATAAAATTACCTTCGGGAAAATATTCAAGATTTGAACCTAAACCCGTCAGGTCTCTCCATTGAACTATGGGGGTATGCTGCCCGCTGGGTGCAAGTATGAACCCGAATTTTATAAAATGACTGCCTTTTAAACGAAACATTTGAGGGTGGGTATCTTGAGATGTTGGAAACACATGGATAGCACCATGCATTGTTCCAACTTTTACGCCTTTACGTTTTTCCCAAAATTCTTTCCACTGTTCTGCGTCCGCAGCTTCAATTTGCTGGATGACACTTGGGAATGTTTCTTCAATTCGTTTTTTAACAAAAAGAGCTCTTTCCCTAAGTTGTTCATCATTCAAATCAACATACAAGGAGTCGGTAGGTGTATATGGAAGGTCGCCCTCATCAATGACGGCGACAACCCGTCCCAATGCTCTGCTTAAGCGACGAGAAAATTTTATTGCAGGAATAGAGTTTCTTTGAAAGAGGAGTTCATTCAAATCTGTCATGGCAACGCCATTTATTTGTTAATTTTAGCGCATAAAAAACTGATATTGATATACGTGGCCCGCGTGTTTTATGCAAACTTCAAAATTTCTTTTAAGCACCATGCTTTGTTTTTTATAGCATTCCGATTGATCTGAACCTTCGCGCTTTGGTTGGCTTCATTAGCCAAAACCCTATTGAGCTTCTCGCAGTGGATGAGAGCTAGCGACCATTCTATTAATGTCAAAGACTGTGCTCCTCCCTAAAATTGCTAACTCTTTGAAAAAGTTGGTGGTGCGACATGGATTGAAAAGAAAGCCTATTACATTGAAGAGAAAAGAATGAATTTGCTCAACGTTTTTTAGCTGCCCCAAAGTTACCCCATCTTGATTGTCTATTTTTTTGTGGCACGGTCGCCAAGCTTATTGGTACACGGACTCAATATCGGGGATTGGCCAATAACGTTAACCGAGTAGTCCTCATGCATCATCAATACGAACATTTCTTCTTGCATAGATCGTCCAAGTACCCTTGCTTTGCGCACTCGACCATGCATTTGTCATCAATCTGAATTGTAGTTGATGACGGAGACGACTGCCCGTTTGCGTCGTAGGAACAATCCTTTTCGCACAATTCATAGGCCGTGCCTTTTTGTAGACAGCCATTCAAACAAAAATTATCCGTGTCCGCGTAAACGGGGGCGGCGCCTAAAAGGCAACAGATCAACATTATTAAGTTTTTCATGAGGAAATAATTTTCTCAGTTACATGGTGTTGAGTCTGAGTAGTAGCCTGAGAATTTATAAGAAAAGGGTTTTTCACCAGCTTTCCTGAGACTGCTGGCTTACAATGCCTTCTTAATATCCGCCGCTAAATCCTGCGACCCGCTACGGCCGAAAGGGTAGTAATCGGCATCCAATATCGTGCCATTTTTGACGACATGCATACCGAAGCCTTTGGTGTTGTCGGGACGAGGCGTCAGATTAACCCCAGTCAATTGCGCTACCGCCGTTCTGCCTGCGGGGTTGGCACAAATCTGGACCAAGGCTTTAGACACATCGCTTGAAAACATGGACGCGCGGCTCATGAATTGGATTTTTGTGACGTTCGGGTCCATAGCTAGCTTGTAATCGACTTGGTCATAGGCTGCCCAGTTGTAATTAAACACAAACGATGAATTACCGCATGCGGCTTGCACTGCGGCGGCTGATTGATTAGCTGCTGTTTCAACACCACTAAGAGTTTCGCGATCCGCAAGGCTTAAGCCAGTAGACACAGTAGTAAGGGCTTGTGGGGCAACCGTAGTTACGGGTGGTACTGGTATTCGACCCAGTTCCTGCATATTTTGAGCAAACGCAATATTTGATAGGGTAAGAACGAGTCCGACTGTCGAAAGAACTAACTTTTTCATGTTTTACTCCAAGCTAAGATGAGGAAGAAATCAATACCGTCACTCGTTATCATACCAACCACGTTGATCCTGCCAATCGAACTTTATCGCATAATCAAAACCAGGAACATTCGTGCCTGGTTTGGGTTGCGTACCATCGGCATACCAAGGTTCAACGCCCGGAGGAAACTGATCATTGCGCGACATTTCATCCAGCTTTTTGGCCAAAAGCTCGACGGCACCTTGAACTTCAGGGTTCCAAACAATCGACTTGTGCTCGCCATACCAAACCACAGCCAGGTTACTGCCAAGTTTAGGATTAGGGCAGAAGACGATTTGGCGTTTCGGAAGAATTTGCAAAGTTTCAGCCGTCAATGCTTGAACTGCGGGTTGAACGGTGGCTTTGGAGTGATAAATGCAGTGTTTTGCCGACAGTTCGTATAGAGCGTCGCGTGTCTCAGCTTCAGTTGCTTGCGCTGTCGAGGCCGCCAAAGCAAGAAACATTGCCACCAAAACGTTGCTTAGGATTAAAGAGAATTTTTTCATGAGGAATTCTTTTTCAGACGAAAGACGCAACTACCGCAGATGCTGACGCCTGAAACTTACCAATGCATATATTAATACTATATTAATTGTTAATATGAGGCTCTATACCCAACTGAATTTTTATAATTCAAAGGCTTACGAAGGTAACCTATGAGCCAGAAATTATTTTGGATCAATGACTGCCATATTTTCCATCTTAGCAGGCCGCCTTAGATGGAGTAGCCCCAAATTTTATCTTCGTCCTCTTGCTCGCGTGGATCGCGATCTTTATGCGATCAACACTTGTCCGCCTCGGAGTCGTTGCTAACGCAACGTTGAAAGCCAGGACTTAGCTGATATCAGAACGATGTTTGTGTTGTGTCGCTTCGTAAGCAGCGCCTAGGCCAGTATCCTTATTTCAATGAAACGACAAGACATCTAACCAAATGCGTCATGGGGCTTCCGAATTTAACATCATCTTGCCATCTGATAGGACGCCAAGGGACCAGTCCTTTGTACCGTAAGAGTACGACACCCTGATTTCTGCATGGTTACAATAGAGCTCATATCCACCGGATTCATCTTTTCGTTGGCAGCCCAGAAAGAATTGTCTGATGGACGACTCTGACAGTTCTCGAGGAAGTGTCTGCCCGTTGTAAACAAGACGATTTCTGAGACTTCCGATATGTTCAAGCCAGATTTCTACCACGCTGTTGCCTTTCACACGGGTCAAAAAAGGTGGTTTAACAAAATATGTGTAATCCTTTGCCAGACGCAGCGAGTCTCGCGTAAAGCCTAACGCCAAAAGATCAGCTTCCGTGGCATTCAGCTTAATGTCGCCGAGAGACGCGCCCGGGACAATCTCAATCTTGTCTAATACTGCCTTTACGCCAGGGTCATTGGCAGCTAACGCAATATTATTAAATACAATTGCGGCAAGAAGAAAACTAATCAAGAAAGTTTTATGGCTATGCATATATTTCTTTATGGATAGATGAGCAGGGGATGGCAACGTAAAGAGGATTTATTAAAAAAGCAAACTTCAGCGTACCCAATGGGACATGTATATATGCAAGAAATGCTGAATTGCAGTACTTGGATACCGAGGCAGCTCACAAGCCATTCATTTCCTTCAACCCTAGTCGGCTTTTCGCACTTGAAGTTTTTTCAATTCCTCTTTTGCATCTTCGTCCCCTTGGTCGGCAGCTTTCTGGAACCATTTTTTGGCCTCTTGTATGTCCGGTTTAACGATGACACCCGAACTGTAGATTATTCCGAGATTATACTGGGATTCGGCAAAACCTTGATCGGCTGCTTTGCGCCACCATTTAAAGGCTTCTGCCTCATCTTGCGGTAATCCGCCAGAACCTTCATGATAAGCGACACCAAGATTATGCTGCGCTTCAGGCATTCCTTGATCGGCGGATTTGCGTAACCATTTAACGGCTTCGGTCTTGTCTTCCTTCAGCCCCATATCCCCTTCATAATAGAACATGCCAAGCTCGTATTGCGACTCCGCATCGCCGCGCTGTGCATCCTGTTTTATGATACTTAGCGACGCTGGGGTAAATATGACTATCACGGCAATTATGGCTATCGTCACAATTGCGGAAACAACCACGGTCCAGAAAACTTTCCAATTAGACTGAAATCCATATTGTTCAGAACATTGAATATCTTTTTTCGTCATTTGATATCGACGTGCAAGCTGCCAGGCAATGTTTACGTTAACTAGTTCCAAGGGTAGGCCTGCTTCCTTGGGAACCAGAAAAATGAGAAGAAACATGCCCGCGGTATAAATAGTTCCCCAAATAATGGTTTTCTTTGCCCATATCTTGTTGCCGAGAGCGTCGAAATTCTTTTTAAGCAAATATATGCCCGCAAGAGGGCCTGCCCAAAATGAAGCACCGCCTATCTGTCCGGGAGAATAGATTTTTATTTTTTCCATACCCGGGTCCTTCCAATTTGAGACCATTTCTGCATTTGGCGATAAGGACAGAGCAACGGTGGGGATATCGCGATAAGCCCATTTCTTGATTAACAATTTCCTAGCATAAGGGGCATTAATCGAGGGTTAATCCCACTCATTTATGTTGTCCCCACCTCTTCCGCAGATTATGTCGATGCGCTACATGCACGTGGACGATCATTACTTCGGATGATAAACCGTACTGATAAGCGCGCCGTTCAGATAGGTCACGTCTTTCGTTCCATTGAGTATTACGGTCAAGGTGTTTGTGGCGGGTTTACCGCCAAAGCCGCAGAGAGCTATATCTTCCTCCATATAGTGCTGTTTACCGCACATAAGATTTATAATGTCACCTGTCTGTGTGTAATCAACGTCAAATTTCCGCGTGCCGTGCTCCCACCACGAAACACTTTTGGGTTTACCATCTGAAAAATAGTCATGTGATTTGCCGTTCAATTGATCATGACTGTATTCTCGCTCAGAAAGCATCATGCCCTGCGCCGAGTATCGTTTGGATAAACCGTCAATCTTACCGTTTTCGTCAACGGTTTGTTCGGTGTAACCTCCCATGTAATCATACGTTTTTTCATACCCAATATGCTTACCCTGCACCATTTTCCACTCCCCCAAAGGTTTTCCCCCCTGAATGCAAATCAATGTCCCTGTTTCAGGTTTGCAACCGAAACCTTTCACGCAATCGGGAATGACGGGGTGTTGATTTAACTTACATTCTTGTGCCTGCACGTTCAATGATAGCAGTGTAAAGGTCGCTGTCAAAAATACGCCAAAGATTATTTGATATAATGTGCGCATGAGGTTGCTCTTTTGGAGAATATATTTCTCATTTCTGCTGTTATGCCAAAGCTTCAATCACCGAAAGGACGACCCGCTTCTTTGGGGGCATCTTAATGATCATATGAAGTCAGAGGAAAAGAAAAACAAGCTAAGAGACGAGGTGTCCTGTAGAAGAAAAGGTTCATAGCTGAGCAGACCGTAGCGGTGCTGAAGCAGGTTGCGCTGGATTTGCCAAGAGCTTTTAGGTTTCTCATGGGCCGCGAGTGAATACATAGTGATATTCGGTATCTTCTGGCCAAAGGCTCCATTCATTACCGGGGTTTGCTTTATCGTAGTCTAGAAGAGAATTGAGCACTTTGTCTTCCATGGAACCTTTGTTTTTTCTATCGGCAAAAAAACCTTCCGGCTGATAATAAAGTTCAAAAGTAATTCTCGGGTTGGGTTTTTCGACAACCCGGATCGAAGCAACCTTGATCCCCGCCGCTAATAGAACTTCATGCAGTAATTTTTCAAGTTTTTCAGGTGAGCGCATGGTTTTTGTCCAATTAAGTGAATGGCTATTCTTAGAAATCTAGCATCTGGAAATTGTGCGGGGTAGAGTTTTTATGTCAATCCGGTGAAACAATCATAAAGCATTATAGCCCTGCTCTATGCTTGGCATATCCATATATGTACGTCGTCAGATAATAGTGGATAGGTGAGCTAAATAACAAGGTGATTATCTGGTTCCTTCAAAAAAATGGTGGCGCGACAGGGATCTAACCTGTAACCTCTACCGCGCGAAGGTTTTGAGTGCCTCTGGAACCAATGTATTAGCTACCTAAGAATACAAGTGAAAAAGCAAACTTTTCAGGCTTTCACACATTTTGCATAAGAGTGTAACGTGCTTCTTGTGAAAAGCAGTGGCCTCTATGGCATCGACACAACCAGTAAATTCGTGGTGTTGGAACGACCCCGATCATCGACGACGCGGACGTAATATTGTCCAGGTTCGGGGTGCCAAGAAAAGGGTTCAGCGGGTTTGGATGCACCTAGATACTTATTGTTCAGAAACCAATGCATCGTTTGCGCATCGCCGTCGGCATTGGCGATGAAGGGTACGGTGTCGTTCGTATCATTAACATGTGCATGATATTCGATGCCAGATTGCGGCGAGGTGATAGTAGGTTTTTGACCGTCATTTATTGTTTCTGCATCGGCAGATTCAGAACAGCTTTTCTGCCATTGCGGTAACGGTGTTTTGTGAATACCCGCGCTTTCCAGGGTGTGTTGCAATTCGGTCGGCCAGATTTCAAAGGTACGATAGTCTGTGATACCTGATTGAAAATAGCATGCGCGTTCGCCGGTACGGAGATCGACTAGAATCTTGCGATAGATATCATGATTGTGAATGGGTGAGACCCCTGGAATAAACCATCCTTTGTCCGATGCCGGACAATTTTCGAGCGAAACATCACCTGTCGTAGCGCAGACATCTATTTTACGCAGACGCAAATGTTGCGCTTTTGATGCAATTATATCGTGGTTAGACTCACTTGCATTTACCGCATCAATCATTTGGAAGAAAACCGGTGCAGCAGCACGTGCGCCCACAAAAGCCGGATTATTAGAGCCATTGAAATTACCGACCCATACCACCAACACATAATGTCCGAAGACTCCGGCTGTCCAGGCATCATGAAAACCGTTGGATGTGCCGGTTTTCCAATAAACGACGCGGTCACGTGAAGTTGTGTATTCTTTCGGTCGTGTCGCCAGCATATCCAATGTCATGAAACTAGCTTCAGGACTAAGAAGGCGCCGAGGTTTATCAAGTGTGGCATTGTCGACATCGGTGATCAGTGGTTTTAGCACGCCGTCATTCGCAAGCATGGCATAGAGCGTTGCCAGTTCACGCATGGTGACTTCAGCGCCTCCCAAAACCAGCGATAAACCATACTGCGCACGATCACGAAGGCCTGTGATTCCGGCGTTCTTGATGAAGTCATACAAATCAGGCTTCTGAATTTCGGCGGCCAGTCTGAGGGCCGGAATATTACGACTGAGGCGCAAGGCATCACGTGCCGAAATAGGGCCGCGAAAGTCCTTGTCATAATTGTCGGGCGCATAACTACCAAAATTAACTGGTACATCATAAAGAATGCTGAGCGGATGAATTAGCCCTTGATCGATCGCCAGCGCATAAATAAATGGCTTCAATGTCGAACCCGGCGAACGTTTCGCACGCGTACCATCGACTTGTCCATTAATTTCTGCATTGGCGAAATCAACCGAGCCGATGCTGGCAATCACATGCATATTGAGTGTATCGACTAGCAATGCGCTAGCGTTGCGAATGCCAATCTCATGATGATCGCCAACATATTTTCGCAAAATATCGGTCAATAAGTCTTGCGTATCAAGATCTACAGAGGCCGTGATGTGTTGATCATGTCGATTTCTTGTCAGCAGATCATGGGTCAGTTGCGGCAGAGCAAATGGTAAATCACTGCGACCAAAAACCATGAGAGGTAAAGCGAAATAGGCTTGTTGAATTCTGTCAGAGGGATGTGCATTGAGCCATTGAGCGAACAAACGATTACGCGCATCAATCAAGGCAGGCTTGTCTGGCGCATATGAACTGGGCTTGCGGCGTGAAGGACTTTGCGGGATGACGGCAAGCGTAAGGGCTTCTGGCAGGGTAAGACGTTGCGGCGTTTTATGGAAATAAATAGCCGTTGCCGCGCCGACACCTTCAATATTGTAGCCGTAGGACGCGCGATTGAGATAGGCTTCTAACAATTCACCTTTGCTGTAATGTGCTTCGAGCTGTAATGCGCGCGCAATTTGCATCAGTTTGCCGGCTATATGATGGCTATGAATACCATACTCCAACCGCGCTAATTGCATGGAGATCGTTGAAGCCCCGATTTTGCGACCACCAGTCGCGGTTTGCCATGTGGCGCGAATGAGCGAAAGTGGGTTGACGCCGATGTGGCTGTAAAAATATTTGTCTTCGTGCAGCAAGACAGCCTCACGAAACTGTGGCGAAATATCCTTTAGCGACGTGAAGAGGCGGTATTTTTGGTCCGTGGATAATGTGAGGCGCAACAATTGCCCATGACGGTCATATACCGCGCGGGAGAAGCTGATATTGTCGAGCAACGGCGGCTTGTGAACAAGGAACGCCACAGTCAAGCTTACAAAAACAATAGCGCAACTAATCAGAATAAAACCGATTATGCGGCGCAATAAAATTGACATGGACTTTGCCTAATGCACCGTGATCATTCCCGTTACGCCCCGTGCTTTCACCGAGCGTTCATACATGGATTCGACATAGGCAGGTGGGACGGTGAAGGTTCCAGCGTTCACGGCCTTAATTCTATAATGATAAATAACGTCATTCGATGGTACTGCGCCGAAGGCGATCACGCGGTCTTCACGAGCATCGACGGCTTCGGGAGACCAGATTTGTGCGGCGAAATTATCGTCAGCATTATTCTTGTCTGAAGTTTTTTGAGCCATATTATTATCATCATTGCCTTCGTCTTCATCGCTGTTGTTTTCATTGGCAGCAGCATCGGCAGTAGGTCGCGTAATGCTTTCGGGTACGACCTCAAACCCGGAAGGCAGCAGGTCAACCATCGCCATATTTTCAAGCGTCTTATTGTCATGCGCGCGCATGGTGACGACGACAATGACTGTATCGCCGATCTTAACGTCTGTTACCGGCTTGTGATCAGCGTTGAGATAGTCACGTTTGATCTCCAAACCATCCTCAATCGGCTGGGTCGCATGAACGCGATCATAACCCTCAGTTGCTAATTGATAGAACAAACCAATGTCCCCACCACCTGAGAATTTGACATCACTGCGCGATAAGGCCAATTGCGCGCGTTTAATTTGCTCGCCGGTTAAAGCCAAGGGTTTCCAAGCCCCATGTTCATCCTGCTGGCTGATGGCCATATTGGCTTTGGCCAGTGCCGTCGATGCTTGACCATAAGCGCTTAAGCCCATAATCGCGTAGGATGATGACAAAGTGTTATAATTCCCGTCGCCAATGAAATTCGCGATGCGAAACAAGATATTGCGATCCATTTTTGTCAGCATTTCAGGGAAATGATCCGACATCACAGCCAGATATTGTGCGTAACGGTTGAGGCTGTTGTAAAAGCGATATTGATTGAAGTAAAAATGGTGGGTGTTCCAATAGACGGGATCACCAAGCGTGAATTCATTCATCAACTGATTGGCTTCTGGTTCAAGTTTCATTAGCTTATAAGCTGCCGCGAGATAGACTGCGGTTAGATCATTTTTCCATTCATCCTTTTGCGCATCATTCAGATATTGTAAAAGATTGGGCAAATAATTCGCCGTGACCACGCCACTGCGTGTCAGTATATAAATGCCGTATGCCTGATTGCGCGCCTGATCTAACGAGGATGGACTTCGATTGACCATATTTTTAACGTACTCTTGCGCTTTGCGGAACGTTTCATCCGGCACTGGCAAATGCTTTTCTTTGGCCATCAGCATGTAATGTAGCGCGTAGACGCTGACGAAATCATCGGCATCACCGCCGTACCACCAATAGCCAAAACCGCCCTTGTCGTTTTGTACTTCACGCAAATGACGCATCGTGTGGTCGACACTGTCCTGTACAACCTTGGCGTCAGCACCTAGTTCTGTCTGTCCCGACAAAATCACAGCAGGGAATGCTTTGCTGACAATTTGCTCGGTGCAGCCATAGGGGAATTGATCGAGATATTGCGCGAGGCCGGGGATCAAACTGATGGGCAATGTCGACACGGCTGCATCCGCGGTCGCAAATTCTTTATACAAATCACGGTCCTGTTTGACTTGCTTTTCTCCATTTTCGGCGTAACCGCTTAATAGCGAAGTCATGTTTGGTGTGGGTGGTCGGACGCTAAGGGTCTCATCAATTCTTGCCGTTGCTTTGCCGGATGTCGCGTTGAAAGTTAGAGTTGCTCCACCTAAAACATCTTTGGCTTTGACGCGAATATTTGCCTTGGCTTCGCCATTCTCGGCGACGACCAATTCGCTGTTTTTACCTTCGATGACATCAAGATGCTCAGACGGTGTGACGGTTAATTTAATTTTTGCGTCCTTACCAGAGCCGACAATATTATTGGCAACGCTTAATCCAACCGTGAATTCATCCCCGGGCGCAGCGAATGTCGGCACGTTCGGCGAAATGATGATATCGCCCTTCACATATTCCCTGTTTTCGAAAGCGCCAAGTGTTTGATCTGAAACAGCTATGGCCATGATTCGTAAGCTGCCATTAAAAGAATCCGGCACAGTATAGTGAAACGCGCGTAGTGTACTATCGGAATCGATAATTCCAGACCAGAACGCTACTGGTGGAATCGATTTGCGTTTGAAAGGATTGAGGCTCTTGCCCAGCAGCTCATCCTCTCCACCGCCACCACCTGTTGCAGATAGTGACTGCAAGATCGAATATTCAGGCATCAAGAGATCAAGAATTTGCGCGGTCTCAACGTTCAAGGCGCGTCGATCGACGAAATAATTCAACGGATCCGGCGTTAGGTAATGTGCATATTGCAAAATGCCTTCATCGACACCGTAAATGATAATTTTTCCTGGAGTCTTTGTCTTGTAACCGATCGAAAATGTATCACCTGGCTTGGCATTTTCTGGCACCGTTAAGGCAATCTGACTATCAATAGAGTCCGTTTTGACGAAAAAAGGCTCAACATCATAGGCAAACGGCGTCGTAAAAATTTCCTTCGAATCCAGGGAACGCACAAACTGCACATTCACATAGCCCTTGCCGGTAAAACCCTTTGGGATTTCAATGGATTGCATCGTACTGGTGGTCTCGGCCTTAAACCATTTGAATGCCAAAACCTTATCGGTTTCCAGGGTGATTAGACCTGTGCCGGTATAAGGAGAGATGATATTCATCGTGATCGTGTCTTCGGTATCGTATTTTGTCTTGTTTAGTTTTACGCTAATTATCGCATTTTTCTTTGCGTGCCCAAGAAGATTTCCTTCACCCACAACGGTGTAATCGATGCGCTGCAGGATGGTATCTTTTGCATCAACTAAAATTAGCGCAAAGCTGCCAGGTTTACTGCTATCCAAAACAGTGCTTGTGCCTTTTGCAGCAACCGGCAAATTGCCAGTCGAAACTATGGTTTCCTTTGGGACAGAACTATATTCATAAGCCCCACTTTCGTTCTTGATTAGTGTAGAAATATATTCGACTTGTGCAAGTTTGAATTTCACATCAGGCACATCGATTTGTGTCAAATCACTATTCACGGCGATGAGCTGCACGATGCGTTTTTCGGATTTGTTAATGTAACCTAAATTTCCATCGATTTTCATACCGATGACATAGGGCAGCGATGATATCAAAACAGAATTCTCGGTGTGCACACTCCGTCCAGAGTCTTGGGCAAAGCCTTCGCTTTGGAACGTCAGGCGATACGTCGAAGTGCCAAACTGTGTAAGGCTAAGGTTGAATGAAGCCTTGCCTTCCGCGTCGGTCTGTGCCTCGCCAATCGGCTGATCAAAGTTTTTTGCGGGTTTCAGCGGATCGAAGAATTGATAATCAGGAAACTCTTTGAAGATGAAACTGTCGGGTGCAATATTCAGGCTTGCCTTGATGCGATGATCAACGGCAGGAGCGCCGTACAAATGCTGCAAACTAACTGTGGCGCGGAGTCCGTCCGGTGACAGCCAGCCCTTGGAAATTGGTTTATTGAACTGGGACGTAATCTTCAGAGTATCTGGCAAAAATTCTTCAACGTGTACGGATGTACTACCCAATTGGCTTGTTTTGATTTCTTGATGTGATACATCCTGCCGGTGCCCTCTATGCCCTTCATGCCGGCTCTCTTCATTGTCGCTTTCGTCTGCATTATCATTATCTGTTTGTTCTTCCTTCTCGATAGACAGACGAAAATTATAGGTGCCCGTCGGTGAGGTATCTTGCGTTACAAAATGATATTCAGCCAAACCCTGAGCATTTAATTTAATAACCGGCTGATCGATGACTTGTCCGCGCGGATTAGTAACCTCCAGCTGTAATGGCACACCGCTTAAATCCTTCGCCCAATCGCCTTGCTTGACCACGATTCCGATATGTCCTTCTTCGCCTGGCCGATAGATGCCGCGGTCGGAAAACATATAAGCGTGCAAATCCTCTGATGAGCCTTCTAGTCCTTCGGTATCAAACTGAGAATAATTCAATTTGCGGTCATAAGCCGTATAGGACATGAAAGCGAGATCGTCGCCATCGCGTACGACATAAGCTATGGGTTGCTTGTCGTCAGTCAGTCCCTGCAAACTCGGCAGGACGGCATGACCTTTGCCGTCCGTCTCAACGGTAGCAATAGGTAATCCGTTTAAACCCAGCACTTCAACCTTTGCACTCGAAACGGGTTTTCCGGATTTGATCGACTGCACGAACACATCATGCGCGCCATTGGCGGATGTCTTCACCACAAAACCCAAATCCGATACTAGTATAAACCGATGGTCAGCCGAGACGATGGTATCTTTACCTTTATCGTCCTTCGCCATCGCCTGAATGGTCAGAAAAAATAGCCCGTGGCCTTTCGGATCGCTGGTATAATCGAGTTTTCTGTCGACCGAAGTTTTTGACAAATAGGGCGCGAAGTCGAATGCCAAAAATTGTGGCTTGCGCAGGTCGGTTGATGGTACATCAACATCTTGGCTAAAATTTTCGGCAATATTGTGAGACGAAAAATTATAATTGTCGAAAGAAGGATTCTCAAAATTCCCTCTTGTTTGACTGGCCAAATGATTAATATCGTCGTTCTCAACGCGCTCGATCTCAAAATGCAACTTCTGCGCGCCTAGGGAGTAGATCGATATTTTCTTGTCGCCGCTTAAACTGAGTAACCCACCGTCGCTCAGGATCTTTACTTCTTTGCTATATTGAGGGGCTTTGACGGTGTCATTGTGGTTATCCGCCAAAATATAATCGCCCTTTGTCGTTAGGCCTTTGCTAACGCGTACATACAACCAATGGCCGGGTTCAATATCGAGCTTAATGCTGTGCATTGTTGCGGCATTATCCGCCGTAGGGTTAAGTGAGAATTTAACCTCTGGTGCTTGGGCCAACATATCATCGGTGACTTCGGTTGCGCTCGACCAGGCATAATTCTTGATCGGCTTTTCGTCTTTAGCGATAGAAGGTTTATCAGCGGGCAGTTGATAGATTTTTAAATGCTTGGTCAGCTCATCATTGCTGATGGGTACATTACTTTGAACGATCAGAATTTGTTCCGGTACGTAATGTTCATTCTTAATCATATGCAGCTCAATCTGGCTGATCGAGGCATAATCATAACGGCTGGGAATCCGCACACGCTGTTCCAATTCGCCAGGTTTGCCAACTGCCAATGGCTCCCCGCCTGCAATAGCCTTTAAACCGGGTTGTATCGTCGCTTTCAGAAACCGTTCTTTGTCTGGTAGAGACTTAATTGCGGTTGCAATTGTAGCTTCGGTACCATCATCATTCATTATTAAATCAAACGGTAAATTCTCAGCCGAGGAAATAGTTTTGCGTTGGGTTGGATTGTTGTTATCCGTCAATTCATCTAAAACAAATTTTATATGATCCTTCACAACCTGCGCATCAACGGGTGTGTTGAATGTAATTACTGTGTTAACGCCACGCTTTTCTACATCGTTAGGGTCTTGAAAAAACTCCATATTGGAGATGTGTGCGTTTAACGTCTCGGCTGCAAAATGGTAATTCCCATCCACCAGCTTTACATTGTCCGGAAATATCGACGGATCGAATTGTATTTTGTAATCTTGCGCTGGAGTCCAAGTATTTTTAGGTGTGAAAACTAAATTGTAATCACTCTCCCAACGCCATTGTCCTTCAACTTCTGGCGTCATATGAATGCCGGTCAATTGCCGGCGCCCAGCTAAATGCAATTGACGGTCTGGTGATGAGCAATACGAGCGAATGCTCCAGAACCCATTGGAGAAATACATATTGGTACAAAAAGTTACCGACAGATCGTCTTTGTTCGTCACGCGCGGAAGAATAGTGGGGTTCTCAACATTCAATTTGATTGGATCGGTTAATTGCCCTTTCACTGGCCCTTCGACCTTGTTCGCTGTAACCGGCAGTTGCGACGTATTCGCTGCAAAAACAGGAGAAAGCAAAAGACAAAAGGCGATAGTTGCAACCCACTGTTTCATAAAAGAATCTCCATATGGCAATTTATGAATAGACTTAATCAGTCCATGCCCAACTAATCAAGTCGCTTTGTTCTTAAGACAATTAATCCCGAGCTCAGCAGAGCAAGGGCATAACGCATAATGTTACTTTAAGTCATTGGCGGGCGTTGTTTGTAGGTTGGCTGAAGTTGTCGCCCAGCGTGCCAGAGGATGGATCAACTAAGCCGGTTTCTTTTTCATCCAAGATTCGACAGTTTGCAAGGCCTCTTCAAGGGCGTCATTAAGTTTGTCGATTGGTGTCTGCCAGTCTTTTTTTGTTTTTCTGTAATCCCATGCGTGAATATCGACTAGTCCAGAAAATGGACGATCAATCCAAAGTTGAAAACGTTCGCCAATTTTACTTACAATATCGATTGAGCGAACTTCACTCTCTTGGTATTGAGTATAAACATGCAGTGAGTTTCTCTGCGCCCAGGCGGTAATAACTGGATCGATTTCAGAATAACTCATACGCGATAGCCTTCTACCCAAAGCAGGTACACTTCAGTAAAGTTTTCTACTCGGTTTAAGTAGCTCTCTCAATCATTTCAATGATCACTAAATCATTGAAATGGTGGGTGCGACAGGGATTGAACCTGTGACCCCTACCGTGTGAAGGCGCCTCGAGTCAACACAATCAACGCATTGGATACCACCGTTTCATGCAAATAACCCAAGTATTCCATTGTTTGTCATAGATTTTATTACAGTGTAATAATCTAAATAAGTTTTGAGTCCTACTTAACCTCTCCCTATGAACAGACTTACCAGCCCTGTAGTTTTTTTGGCTTTACTGTTGGCCATGGTTTTGATGCCAATTTTGGCCCATGCCGATAATGTTGTGGTTGGTGTCAATTTATTGAATGCGCCGGATAAGCTGACACCCGACGAGCAGGAATCCATTCTAAACGCTATGCAAGCTGCGGGTGTACGCGTTATTCGTATGGGCATTGATGTTGACAGAAATGGGGATGAAAAGGGAATCAATTTTGCAGAGCGCGTCTACGCTCATGGGATCAAAATTGACTGGCTTGTCAATCTCCAATGGCCAAAAGGAACGAAAGCTCCCACACCGCCACCGGGTATGGGCCTTTGGCGAAATCCTCCGCTTTCAACGTCTGATCCAGATAGCTTCAGAGCCTATTTTCAAAGCATGCTGGGAAAGCTTGAAAGCAAGGGAATTGTGCTCGCTGGGTTTGAGCTCGGGAACGAGATCAATTTCACGGCCAATGCCGATTTTCCTCTTCCCGGTAAGGGAAAAATATTCGGACTGGATGATCTGTATCATGATCCTGAGGGACAACAGATTGCCAGGGGTTTCACCCAATACATGAAAAGCCTTGCTGTATTAAAAGACATTCGGGACCATTCAAAACTGAACCAGCATACCCCGATTATTTCGGCCGGACTTGCAATTGGCAATAACCCGCCGGGCCCTTCCTGGGATAAACGCGTTGACGGCGTTGCCATCAACGCGACGCTAGAATTTCTTCGCGTTAACGGGCTTGATCATCTGGTTGATTATTATGGCGTTCACACCTATCCACCTGGAAATGGGCCTGGCACAAACCAAGGTGCCGCCAACCGCTTGTCACGCCTCGAGAACATTGTTTTCACCGAATGCCGCCCAGCCGGAAGTTCGTCTGGGAAGCCATGCTGGCTAACGGAATGGGGTTTTGGCGCTGCCGGAAATTCCTGTCCGGTCGATGATTCGTATCGAACAACATTGGTTCGTGAAGTGCGAGATGATTTTGCGCAATTCGCTCAACAGGGGCGATTGAAAGCAATATTTTATTACACATGGCAAGGTCAAATTCATGCGCCCAAGGAAGATCGGTTTGGCGCTTTTCTCTGTGGCGCGTTGACAGAAAGTGGCCGTTTGGCAATCTCGCCAATGTGACGAATTGCTCGCAACAATCAAGGTATACCCTATGAAAAAATCAGCTCACCTCACTATTTATTCTGCTTTTTTGCTTATCGCATTACTGATGTCTAATTTAATCGCCTCAGCACACGCCGAAACGTTATTAACCGGAGTGAACGTGCCGAACGCAACGCGTGCTAGTTCTGCCGACCGGCAAACTGTGATCAGTCAACTTAAAGCTGCAGGCGTCCACATTGTTCGTTTTCCTGTTGGGAAAGATATTGCTGATCTCGCTGGATATGCTTCACAGCTTTATGCGCAGGGCATTAAGATCAATCTTATCGTCGATCCGCAGTACCTGCCCGACACCCCAGTACGACCGCCCTATGCGCCCGACAGCCATATGTATCCCAGCTACCCGCTATCATATGCCGATCCGGCTATGTCTCGTAGTTATTTCCAGACTCTACTCTCGCAACTTGATGCGAAGGGAGTGGTTTTAGCCAGCATTGAGCTTGGTAATGAGATCAATTGGTCGGCATTCAACGGAGAATTTCCCTTACCTGGCGAAGGCAAGATTTTTAGCCTTGAAGATCTTTACCACGACCCTGAAGGGCAAAAAATTGCCAAAGGATTTCTTCAATATTTGAAGATACTTTCAGCTCTTAAGGATGTTCGCGATCATTCGCGACTGAACCTGAACACACCGATCATTTCCGCAGGTCTCTCACCGGCCGGAAGAGCGAGAGTTCTAACAGGGAAGATGGAAGACGGTGTCGCGATCAACGCAACCCTCCAATTTTTGCGGGCAAACGGGCTCGACAATTTAGTCGACGGTTACGGCATCCATTTTTACCCTGGAGGTAGTTTTCAGCAAGTCGATATCAATTTGAGTAATAATGTTGTTACTGAATGCGGGTCAGCGGGTCCGAAAGGTAGCAAGCCCTGCTGGATAACTGAATGGGGGGTTATTAATCCGACAAATTCTTGCCCCATGGATGATAGCCTGCGTATTCCGATGATCCAACACATGATGGAAGATTTTCGCGATCTTGCGCGTGAAGGGCGTGTGCAAACTGCTTTGTACTATGCTTGGAATAGTTCTCCCGGGACGAATCCAAACGATCCCCATCCGATCACAATTTTCCTCTGCGGAGGCGTTACAGAAGGAGGGCGGATTGCGCTGACACCGTGATCCTATCGGACCTGACCCTCGCAGGCTGAAACAATTTGAGATATAGAGGCCTCAGTTAACTCGATCATTTGATCCTCGGACAGCCAGATTCTATGCAGCCTTTAACGTTTGAATCTGCGGTGCCTGCGGAACCCGCTCGGTTAATTTGAGCCCACCAGCTTTGTCGACAATCTCTCGTATTTCTTTGGCAGAAAGCGTCCTTTGTTTTTCTAGTGCATCAGCTAAAGCTGTCAGGGGCTTGATGTTGTCATTTAAGGCATTGCGTGCACATTCATTAGCTGCATTTGCCCACTGCATCACACGACTTACAACGAGTCTGTTCGTTTCTTCAGATACTCCACCGGTAAAAATTTCATCGCCGTTGGGCAGGGGATTGAGACGAACATTGCCAATGGCAGGGTCCATACCAAGTTCGGCGACGATGCTGTAACCCATACGTGTAACAGTGGCGATGTCGCTACTGGCGCCGGACGACACAAAATCTGGATTAGACGTAGCTATTTTCTCAGCTTCTCGCCCACCATTGGCAACGACCATTTCGGCAACGATCTCATCGCGTGTGTAAACGGCACTGTCACCTTCGATGTGGCCAATGGTTACGCCTAGAGAGTTTCCGCGTGGTATATCGCTAACCCGTGAAAGAGGTGTGGCACCAGGAATACAGAGTTTAAGTATAGCGTGACCAGCTTCGTGCCAACGCGTAAGTCGCATCTGTGCAGCTGTTTGAACAAGACCTTTTCGTTCGAGCCCGCGTACACTACGGTCATAAGCTTCAGATATATCCACCGCACGTATTTCTTTCTGCTTACTACGTATCGCTAGAATTGCAGCTTCGTTAATGAGATTCTCAATTGCTGCTGGTGAAAAACCGGGGGTTTCATTAGCGATGGCATTGGCGTCGACATCTTCTGACACTCGTTTTTTTGCAAGATAAAATTCTGCAAGGGCTTTACGACCGGCAGAATCCGGCAGAGGAACTTCTATATGTCGGCTGAAGCGACCGGGGCGAAGTATCGCGGGATCTAGTGTATCAGGGCGGTTTGTGGCGCCGATAAGGGTAATGCCTTCTTCAGACTCGAAGCCGTCAATTTCTTTAAGAAATTGAGTAAGCGTTTGGATGCTCCAACGATCTTCTCGATTGCTGCGGGCCCTGGCAAGGACGTCGATTTCGTCAATAAAAATAATGGCAGGTTTGTTGCGCCTAGCGGTCTGAAATACCTCGCGTACACGCGCAGCGCCTTCACCGACCCATTTGCTATCAAATTCAGAGCCGTTAATGCTAAAGAATGCGACGCCAGCCTCATTCGCCATAGCGCGGGCGATGAGGGTTTTTCCGCAACCAGGCGGACCAACAAGGAGAATACCCTTGGGAAGAAGGCTCTTGCTGCTTTGAGGTTGTTTTTCAATATCTCGGTACTTTTGAGGATTTTTGAGCATGTCGACGACGTCCATGATTTCTTCCTTAGCGGAATCAATCCCAACGATGTCATCAAATGTAACTTTTGGGTCAAAGCGCTTGCGCTTAAATCTTTTTAAGCGGCCAACAACAGTGGCGTCGCTATCATCATCGATACTACCTATTTGTGTTGCTAATCCCTTCGCTTTACCAATGCTGCGCGCAATGTATTTTCCGACACTGTAAGTCGGCCACAGTGCTAGTAAAATAACCTGTGTTCTGCCAATTTCGAGCGCGTCGAAAATTGCGCCAAATAGGTTCCAATCATTTTTTACATTTACGCCATGGGATACAAAATTATTAAGTACAGCCCCGCCGTCAGCAATCTCAGGAAGGGTAGAGACAAATTTCTGCCCGCTTCTTGTCCAGCCAGTAATTTTTCGACCATCGATAACTATATCATCAATCTGATTTCTTGTGGCGCTGTTCATTAGCTCGGTATAACTATAGTTAGGTGTTGTACCCCATCGACGAATACTATCTCCCACGCTGAAAAGTGTGAAAGCACCTAAGGCCACGTATGTGAAATTTGTGAGTTTGAGATGCCGAAGAATATTTCTTCGAAACCAACCGTCATTATTGTCGTCATCGCTTGTAGGCATATATAAGCCTCCGAATTTGAATATTTTTATACTGTATAGAAGGTGTTATTATTTTCACAATCAAATATGATGATTGGGGCAGAGGTGCGTTAACAATACCTCCGATTTTAACCATAATAGTAAATTCTAGCCTCGTTTTTCCGCGATTTATATAAGATATAAAGCTTAATCACAGCCAGAAACAGATAGTAAAGCCCATTGGAATTATTCAGCCGAAAGAGGCTGTCGGGAAGTCGGAATGGATATATTACATCCTACGTGGCAAAGTCCATGCTCACCGAATTGATAGTTTAGTCTCTAGAATTATAACACTAATTTCTATTTAGGCTCATAAAAATGTCTATTTTATCAAAGATAAATAGCTGGCTCTGGAAAGATTGTTTAGACGGAAGTTTGCGCGCCTCTCCTAGCCAAGGATTGACGTGAATGACGGACTTAGATGAAGCCCTTCCAGCTGTCCAAGGCGTACACTCGAACCCGATTATGATATCTGTAATAATTTTTAGCCTCCTTCAAAAAGCTAACCCATTGAAAAGCGTGGTGGGTGCGACAGGGATTGAACCTGTGACCCCTACCGTGTGAAGGTAATGCTCTGCCGCTGAGCTACGCACCCATTTCCAGTGCATTAATGAGGATCCAAACATTTACTGTCAAGGGAAGATGCCATATCTCGCCGGTGTGCGCGGGTAAATGATCTGATAAGTGCTGACTATCGTTGATCATAAGGTTGTGATTAAATGGATCGAACAGCTGAAACACGAAGGTTAGATGCTAAATTCTATACGTACGCCAGCGCTCAAACCACATATCCTGGTTGTCGACGATGATGACAGGTTGCGCGAGCTTTTGCGCCGTTATTTGGCTGAGCAGGGGTTTATTGTTACGACGGCGCCTAATGCTGCCGACGCTCGTGGTAAGCTAAAAAATCTGAGTTACGATATAATGGTGCTGGACGTTATGATGCCAGGGGAAACTGGCTTAGAGCTAACGCGTTCGCTGCACGAAGATACCAAATCTCAGGTCAAACAATTACCAATTCTTCTTTTAACTGCGCGCGGTGAGCCTAGCGATAGGATTATAGGCCTCGAAGTCGGGGCTGACGATTATCTACCCAAACCTTTTGAGCCGCGCGAATTACTGTTACGCATCAATTCCATATTGCGACGAATACCTAAACCGCCGATAGCTATGCCTGATCTTAAGCTGGGCCGTTGGTTCTATAATTTCCAGCGTGATGAATTGCGCTCGGGCGAGGAAACCATCAGATTGACCGACATGGAGGCTGGATTGATGCGTGTATTAGCGGCCGAGCCTGGTGTTGTTATTAGCCGAGAAGCCCTGAGCGAGCGTAGTAAAGGTACTGTTAGTGGCCGAACCATTGACGTGCAAGTTACGCGACTGCGTCGCAAGATTGAAACTGACGTCAAAAATCCGCGCTACCTTATTACAGTAAGAGGCGAGGGCTACATGCTTATGCCGGATATCGATTAATGGTTGATACGTCATCACAAACAATTAATCGTAAGGTTCCGATTCTATTGCGTTTTAAGCGAATGCTGCCGCGCAGTTTATTTGGCCGCACCTTATTAATTGTAGTTACGCCCACGATCTTAGCTTTAGCTATGGCTACTTTCGTGTTTTTTGATCGTCATTGGTATACAGTTACACATCGCATGACTTATGCGGTAGCCGGTGATATGGCAGCGATTGTTGAGCTGATACGTCATAGCCATTCGCCAGAAAATACAGCCTATATCGTAAATTTGGCTTCGGAAAAAATGGATCTCTTTGTAACATTTTCTCCTAAGATGCTCTTATCCGAGACACAACACGATACGCTTAATCCATTAGAAAATATGTTGAAGCGTGCTCTCGACGATCGCATAAAATATCCCTACAATATTGATATGCGTGCAGCACCAGAAATGATTGCTGTACGTATAGAAACGCCGGAAGGTATTTATACGATCCAATCACCCGAGCGTCGGATTTACACGCCGACTACGGAAGTTTTTATCATTTGGATGATCAGCAGTTCTTTGCTGCTATCTCTCATTGCCTTATTGTTTATGCGCAATCAAATCAAACCGATCCGTCGATTAGCCGAGGCGGCCGAAGCTATAGGTAAGGGCCGTGAAGTGCCATGGTTTAAACCAGAAGGTGCAGCAGAAGTGCGGCAAGCTGCGGCTGCACTTCTTGTTATGCGTGACCGTTTGCGACGTCAAATTACGCAACGAACGGCGATGTTAGCTGGCGTATCTCATGATTTGCGTACGCCACTGACGCGTATGAAGTTACAATTAGCGCTTATGCCAGATAGTCCTGAAAAACAGGAATTTACAACAGATATAACCGATATGGAGACGATGCTCGAGGCTTACCTCGCTTTTGCGCGCGGGGAGGAGGCTGAACCTGTTGTTCAGGTTAATCTTAGCGAGCTGTTGGCAGAAATTGTTTCACTTACGCATCGGCAAAAACCGCACATTATTTTGAATGTTCCGGAGGGCGTCAGTATTATGGTCCGCCGCCACGCTATGAAGAGATGCCTGATTAATCTGATTAGTAATGCTTTGCGTTATGGAAAACAGGCGCTAGTCAACGTTGCTTTGCGTGATCACGCCATTGATATTGTGATTGATGATGATGGGCCAGGAATAGATGTCTCACAGCGCGAAGAAGTCTTTCGTCCCTTCTTGCGGCTTGACGAATCTCGCAATCCGACAACCGGCGGCGTAGGGCTAGGTTTGACCATCGCGCGCGATATTGCACGCTATCATGGCGGTGATGTTGTGCTTGAAACCAGTCCTTTGGGCGGCCTGAGGGCAAGGATTTGGTTGCCGATATAGCTTAGAATAATTTTCCACCATTTGGTACAGCAAGTGTTGGACTTATCAGGACAACGCCACCTTCACTGTCGGGAAAACCTAAAGTTAAAACTTCCGACATAAAAGGCCCAATTTGGCGCGGCGGAAAATTAACGACAGCGGCAACTTGGCGGCCAAGGAGAGCTTCTGGGGCATAGTGTTTCGTAATTTGAGCAGAACTCCGTTTGGTGCCAAAATCTGTCCCGAAATCGATCGTCAACTTATAAGCAGGTTTGCGTGCCTCAGGAAAAGGGTCAACTTTTATAATAGTTCCGACGCGGATCTCAACTTTCTCGAAATCACTATAGGCAATCGTATCCATCTGTATATCTCCAACAAAAAAGGCGCGAGATTTCTCGCGCCAATTCTTGTGAAATAAAAGAGAAATTATGCGGCGGCGCGGCCGTTTTTGATAATACCGCGTAGCTCTTCCAGTCCTTCGCTCATACGATTGCTAACAGTTTCCATAGTCTGGCAATTGCACTTAGTAACGGCCTCGGTTATCTCACGGATGTTGGACATGCACTTATCCACAGCCGCTTTTGACATTTCCGCTTGCTTGATAACCTTATCTTCTGGAGTTTCAGAGGACATTACGGCGTTAACCATGTTCGTGGTTTCCTCAAAGCCTTGTTTAACTAATTCCGCTTGGCGACGGCCTATGGCCTGAACATTTTCAAATACAGCCTGGTTAAGGGCGGTAATGAATTCAATGTTGCGTCGCTGTGCAGCAATTAACGATTCAAAGTTAAATGTAGGCATCTTAAATTCACCCATCATTTTGCTCATATCCATCATCTTACTCATGTCCATCATTTTACTCATGTCCATCATTTTGGACATGTCCATAAGCTTCGAAAAATCTGTTTCGAAGAATGGATTACTGGCTGGCTTCGACATAGTTGTGTCCTCTCGCTCTTGGATAACAAAATTAGGCGCTTTGCCCATTGGAATTTCGCGGTCCTTGGCCGTTATTTAAGGTTAATATATGCCGCTTTCCTCTTCTTTTGTCACGGTATTTTTGCATTGCACAAATAATTACTTAGGCTTGTAAGGGTAGTTATAGCTAACTAGTTGTGATTGTGAAAGAAAAACTCAGAAAGATATCCTGCATAGCGCAGCCTGCGGTCAAGTACGGCCATGGTTTTTGACATATCGACTGTCCCATCCTTGAGCCATACGCAGAGCGTCAGTTGATAAATAGCAAGTAAACCGAAACACATGGCTGAAGAGGGAATACCCTTGGGGACGAGATGGGCTAGCTTAAGCATCTTTGGCATAGATTGCCACTGCGCTTGCAATATCGGCAATGCCAAGGGAGGGCTTCTTTTGGTCGCGGCAAAGATGGCCAAAACTCCCTCACGGTGAGACTGTAAGATATCGAAACGTGCCATCATAACTTCGAAAAGGCGGTCATGAGGCGAATTGCGGGCATTAATTTTACCAATCCGGACAACCTCATCATCGATTTGATGAACGATTTCGGGAAGAATATCTGCCTTATTGGTAAATATTTTTTTTGTTTCTGTGAGAGGTACTTTGGCGGTTTTAGAAATTTGCTGCAAAGTTAAAGTTTGCCAGTGATGGCTTGCCGATAATTTTAACGCCGCGTCGCAGATCTTTTTTTCTATTGATTGTTTTGTCATATCGCTACTTTAGCGTATTTTGAATAAGGATACGATATAATCACTTGGCTCTAAGATCAATGTTTATAACCGAATTATTCTGCTAGCTCTTTTGCTCTGCGCCTGGCTGCGGTCATAGCCATCTCAATTAAATTGCCTAGCCCAGTATCTGCTAATAGGTATTTAAGCGCTGCTTCGGTCGTACCTCCTGGACTGGTCACTGCCATACGCAAAGCCGCCATACTCTCAGATGACTGGGCTAATAAGGCGCCGCTGCCAATAATAGTTTGGCGCGCCAGCTGCTCTGAAAGTTCATGGGTTAGACCCAATTTTTTACCCGCCTCGGCCATGGCCTCAGCCAGAGCGAACACATAGGCAGGCCCACTGCCAGAAAGAGCTGTCACCGCATCCATGAGCGCCTCATCCTTAAGCCAAGCCACTTGACCCACACAACTCAACAGTCCATCGCACAGATCTCTTTGAGTTTGAGTGACATTCTTATTGGCAACCGCCACCGTCATACTTGCGTTGACGCTGGCTGCTAAATTCGGCATCGCACGAACTATTGCATGATTGTCATTGCCAAGGAGGGTCGCAAGACGAGCCATTGTTTGCCCGGCTGCGACAGATAAAAAGGGAGTGCTGCTATAACGTCCATAGGCTGGAAGCGTCTTGGTCATGACCTGCGGTTTTAGGGCAATCACGGCAAGATCAGGGATGAACGCCGCGTCTAAATTATCCAGTGTGGCATACCATTTTACGCCAGGTAGTGACTTTAAATCATCCGTTGGAGCAAGGGGGTCTACGACGTGCGTGACTGTGGCAATTTCCCCTGCGGCACGCTTTAGAAGCGCTCCACCCATCTTGCCACAACCGATAAGGAGAAGTTTTGCCATGCATCGTTACTAGCATCAGCTCTATCCTTGTGAAAACAAGAATCCGGCTGGAGTCTTGACCAAATGGAAAAGCTAAGCTTGTCCCGCGGTATCTATCATCGAGGCCGCCATAGCCTCACCAGGACGTTTACCGCCCCAAATGACAAACTGAAATGCCGGATAGAATCGCTCACATTCAGTTAGGGCGATTTCAACCAGATCTTCTAGCATCTCAACGCCTGGCATACGCTCACCACGTGTAAGCACCGTGTAGCGGAAGAGGGGGGTATTTTGCTGCGTCTCAAGGTCGAAATGTCCTAGCCATAAGCGATTGTTGAGCATCGCAAGCAAGTCATGCACATCGCTACGTTTCGCGTCGGGCACGCGCATATCAAACTGACAGGAAAATTGTAGGGTTCCAATTTCGCGTTGCCAGACAAAGAACATACGGTAATGGCACCAACGACCAGCAAGTTCAACGATAAGCTCGTCATCGTTTGAGCGATCAAACAGCCATTCATTAGCGGTTACGATGTCTTCGAGTATATCGAGAGGGTTGGATTGAAGTCCGTGATCGTGAGCCGACAGGAACGACATGTGGAGCGCCTCCTTGGGAGTAGAGGACATTCACCTATCAAACTTTACAACTGCGCCGCAAGAGTCTGTGAATCCCCGGATTCACTCTGTTGCCTTCAGTGTTTTTTGAGTCACACAACGTTGACACTATGGTATCTATTTTCATTCCGCTAACGGATTCAAATGACTCAATATTTTGAATCATTTCAGAGTCTTGAATCGATTAAGCGCCTCTTTTACCGTGCGCCTTCTTTTTAACACTTCGTAAACCTTGCGAGCCTTCATTCTTTGCCGATCTTTTGCTTGACACGCCAATTTTGGCCTCTATTGCCACCAGACGCTCGTCGAGTAGTTCCTGCATGACCCGCGCTTTAGCCAGCATCCCGAAGGCGGCATCAAATTCGCTGCGGCTGACAAGATCTAGTCGGCGCGTTATTTGATCGATACGGCGTTTGCTGTTTGTCTTAAAATCATGGCGTGCGCTGAGAATATTGCCAAGAATATTGCCGCCTAACGTCATAACATCTTCAATCAAGGTCTGATTTTTGGGCAGTGACTTCTCCTTCTATAATGAGCGTCTTTAGTATAGCATCCACCGCAGCGCATTGCATCTATCGATTGAGGCTATCCATGTTTGCTTTTGCTTTTCCACCACTTGATCCAGTCGCCGCCTCTTTTGGGCCGTTGGTAATTCGTTGGTATGCACTAGCTTATCTCGCCGGGTTTATCATTGGCTGGCGCTATTGTCTTTATCTTGCCCGCCAAAACACCAAAGGACCTGCGGCAGAACTCTATGACGAATTTCTGACTTGGGCGGTTATCGGCGTCGTTCTTGGCGGTCGTATCGGTTACATCCTCTTTTATCAGCCTGATTATTATTTTTCGCATCCTACAGAAATGGCTGAAGTTTGGCATGGCGGCATGTCATTTCATGGTGGCATGTTGGGTGTCATTGCAGCTGCTTGGCTATTCACAAATCGCCACAAAATGAGTTTTTTTGCATTTACGGATATTCTCGCTTGCGTTACGCCGATCGGACTATTTCTTGGCCGTTTGGCCAATTTCGTGAATGGCGAGCTATACGGGCGCGTCACCAATGTTTCCTGGGCAATTATCTTTCCACGCGGGGGTGACCAACCACGCCACCCCAGTCAGCTCTATGAGGCTTTTTTAGAAGGTATAGTTCTGTTCCTCATCCTATTTTGGTTGTCACGAAAACCAAAAATACGAGCTCGTATTGGTTTTATTTCCGGCAGTTTTTTATTTTGCTACGGCCTTTTTCGTAGTGTGGTTGAATTCTTTCGTGAACCGGATCAACAGCTTGGTTTTATCTATGGTGGGACAACGATGGGCCAACTGCTATGCGTTCCAATGATGTTATTTGGCCTTTACATTATTCTCTGGTCTGAGAAACGAACGAAGTCTCGACTTAAGTAAAATGAGCGGTCTTAGTGACTATATTCGAGAGCTGATAGAGAAGAACGGCCCACTATCCATTGCGCGCTATATGGAATTAGCTCTGCAGCATCCCGAATACGGCTATTATCGCCATCATGACCCGCTCGGCAAAAGCGGCGATTTTATTACCGCTCCTGAAATAAGCCAGATGTTCGGTGAAATGATAGGTCTGTGGTGGGCGGATGTTTGGCACCAAATAGACAGCCCGTCCGAATTTATTCTACTCGAGCTTGGACCAGGTAGGGGAACGTTGCTTGAAGATGCCCTGCGGGCAACGATCAAAATCAAAGGATTACACCAAGCAATGCGGCTTTACTTACTCGAAAGTAGCACGGCTTTGCGATCAATGCAGTCCGATAGATTAAAATCGCATCGTCCAAAGCATATCGATAGCCTTAGCAATTTACCCGAGCTTCCGACGATTGTGCTGGCTAACGAATTTTTTGATGCATTGCCAGTTCGTCAGTTTGAGAAAACGGCCCACGGCTGGTGTGAAAGGCTGGTTGCAGTGGAAGCGAATAGATTTGTCTTCACTCTTTCGGCACCCGATCCGGCGTTTCTTATGATGATACCTGAAGAGCGCCGCGAAGTTAATGTAGGCGCCATATACGAATTTTCCATGGCGTCATTGTCTCTAATACGCACGCTAGCATCCCATATTTCTCGATTTGGCGGGGCTGCTTTGATCATCGATTATGGCTATGCCGCATTTGCGGGCCAAGGAACACTGCAGGCGCTCGCTGGGCATAATTTTGTCGATGTGTTGTCGCGACCGGGAGAGATCGATATTACGGCCCATGTTGATTTTCATGCACTTAAGCAAATTGCATCAGCGAACGAAGTCCGGGTTTTTGGTCCTCTCGGGCAAGGCGAGTTTCTCAAATCTCTTGGCATTGAAGTGCGCGCCATTCAACTCAAACACACGGCATCTCAAGAGCACAGCAAAGAGATCGATCAAGCTTTGCACAGATTGACGGACCCCTCGCAAATGGGAAGTCTTTTCAAGACGCTTGGTATCGCATCACAGAAACAAGAAACAATGGCTGGGTTCTGATTATGGATGTTCTGTTGGCTGAAAGTTTCAATAGTTTTTCTTCTGTAGGGCACGGTTTTTTCACGCGCAAGGGCGGGGTAAGCACGGGTATTTATGCTTCACTTAATTGTGGCTTTTCGGGTGATGGAGAATTTTCAAATGCGACAGAAAACCGTCGCCGTGTTGCCAATCATCTCGGCATCAAGACAGATTATCTACTGAGCTGTTATCAAATTCATTCACCGACTGTCGTGACGGTAACTGAACCATGGACGACTAACGCGCGTCCTGAAGCCGATGCCATGGTGACCAAAACGCCTGGTCTTGGGCTTGGCATTTTGACAGCAGATTGTGGGCCGTTACTCTTTGTCGATCCCAAAAGTGGCGTCATAGGTGCTGCGCATGCGGGTTGGCGGGGAGCGCTATGTGGAATTATCGAAAACACACTTGAAGCCATGGAAAAACTCGGTGCACGCATTCCCCATATATATGTGGCGATTGGTCCTTGCATTTGGCAAAATTCTTATGAAGTAGGGCCAGAATTTCCGGCGCCGTTTCTAGCCGAGAACCCCGAGCATGACCGTTTTTTTCGGCCAGCCTTTCGCTCCGATCACTACATGTTTAATCTACCAGGCTACATAGAAGCAAAGCTGCGGTGCGCAAAAGTCGGTTTTATCGAGTTCTCACCCGCTGACACCTATAGCGATGAAGATCGTTTTTTCAGTTACCGCCGCGCCTGTATAACAGGTGAAAAACGTGCCGGCAGCTTAATTTCGGTGATTGCTCTCAGGTGAGCTGCAATTAAAAAAATCTGCCTCAGTCCTTGTTTTCAGCAGGCATATCTTGTTAAGTTAATGTCCTGAAAGGATTGAATATGCCGAAAACGCTTTATGATAAGATATGGGAAAGTCATTTGGTTCATCAGCAGGATGATGGAACTTGCCTACTCTATATTGATCGTCATCTGGTACATGAAGTGACAAGTCCGCAAGCTTTTGAGGGTTTGCGCTTAACGGGTCGCAAGGTTCGCCGCCCCGATGCTACTTTGGCTGTGGCCGATCATAATGTGCCGACCTCACCGGACCGCCTTAAGGGTATAAGGGAAGAAGAATCCCGCATTCAGGTTGAGACCCTTAAACAAAATACGCTTGAGTTCGGAATAGAATATTTTTCGATGGAAGATATTCGCCAGGGTATTGTCCATATCATCGGGCCCGAGCAGGGCTTTACTTTGCCGGGGATGACAATTGTGTGTGGCGACAGCCATACAGCGACGCACGGCGCTTTCGGTGCCTTGGCCTTTGGCATTGGTACATCTGAGGTTGAGCATGTGTTGGCAACGCAAACATTGATCGCGCGGCGATCTAAAAACATGCAAGTCAACGTCGAAGGTGAGTTGCCGCTTGGCGTGACAGCCAAAGACATGATCCTCGCCATCATAGGGACAATCGGAACGGCGGGGGGAACGGGTTATGTGATCGAATATACCGGCTCTACCATTCGCAATCTGTCGATGGAAGGGCGCATGACTATTTGCAATATGTCGATTGAAGCGGGCGCGCGCGCTGGACTGATTGCGCCCGATGAAACGACCTTTGCTTATTTAAAAGATAAGCCCAAAGCGCCTAAGGATACGAATTGGGATAAAGCACTTGCTTATTGGCGCACGTTGCCCAGTGATCAAGCGGCTGTATATGATAAAATCATCAAACTCGATGCCGCTAAAATTGCACCAACAGTTACTTGGGGTACATCACCAGAAGATGTGGCGCCCATCACAGGTATTGTGCCGGATCCAGCCGCGGCTAAAGACGAAACGAAAAAACATTCAATACAGCGCGCGCTCGATTACATGGGATTGAAGCCAGGAACTAAATTAACGGATGTTCCCGTCAGTAAGGTTTTTATTGGTTCGTGCACCAATGGACG